>Ga0209979_1002196_pt1 | contig 19195 bp, 16 predicted proteins | sample AnhtaG_FD_183114 | JGI IMG/M metagenome (GOLD analysis project Ga0209979, IMG submission 183114) | Deep subsurface microbial communities from Anholt, Denmark to uncover new lineages of life (NeLLi) - Anholt_01485 metaG (SPAdes) (version 2) | ecosystem: Environmental > Aquatic > Marine > Oceanic...
AGTGGCGAGGTTTGTTTGACTGGTGATGTTGGTACTTTCAATCTTGAAGTAACTTATACTGATCCCGATGAATGCGGTAGTGTAAGCAAAACGATACCGGTTACTTTTTCAGAATGTGAATGTGGTAGCTGTTATCAATCTGATTCTGATGGTTGTTATACAATTGAATCAAGTGCTACATATGATGGTACAAATACGACTTTCTGGTTCAAGATATGCAACACATCTACAGGACCAAGTTGCGATATAAGTCATTGGGTTTACGGGACCAGTACGGAAGCAGCATTCTGTATTGATAGCGAAGATATTGTAAGCATTACACCAGCTCCACAATCAATTGACTCTGATGGAAGTACAGGTTACTATGGTATTAAATGGGATATGGGTGCTTATTTTGGTGTAGTTGAATGTAAAGAATTCAGTGTAGTTTTAAGTGGATGCAGGGTTGGTGAAATAAATAATTACAAAGCGATAATAAAAGATGGAAGTGGCTACGACACTGTTCTTGATGTCTGCGGACCTACATGTGACTAGAAAAAGAAAACACATATTAAGAATTGAAGTAAATCACCGATAATGATTTATCAATAGAAGAAGAGCCCCTTTATCAAATAAAAAGCTTGATAAAGGGGCTCTTCTATTTTATCCCAACTTTGACATCTAATTCCTTGAAACCCACTGCTTATTATAGGCGTATTCTAATTTACGATCGGAGGTCATAGTTATTCTAAATTAATAATTAACAAATTGAATAACCACCTAACCAGCTAATTAACTTATCTTGAATCTTGCATTTAATGCTAACGACTATTCACTATTCACTAACGACTAAATAGATTGGCCAATTGGCTAATCTATTTTACTTTTCTTCTTTCTTTATGCATTCAATCGGTACGATTTTTTTGGCAAATCGGATAGCTTTTTTTTCAGTGGAAAAAATTCTGTCTGCTACCTTTATCGGTGAAGATAAAGTATATCCCTTATAAGTATTGTGTCCATACTCTACAACATATTTATCTCTATCAGGAGATATTTTGCAATAATCGTATTTTATTTTCATCATCTATCCTCCTTTTTCAATAAGAATTTAGATGAATTTAGAATATATTTCATTTTTTTAATAATGTTTTCGCGATTTGTTATTCTAAGAATTATCCGCACTGTTGATAAGCGTAGCATTTTTTGTGTCAATTTCTTCCGTCGAAATTACAATTATTTTAAAGAAGTCAGGATTAATTCCGGTATTAAGAGAAGCAAAGTTAGAATAGGACATCTTATAATCCTTACCGGCTGTTGGGTCATTACTAATTACTTCCTGTTCTTCATCGTCATATCCAATAATTACCCGAGCATGAGAGTAAGGCAGAGTTAAGCTATAATTTTGAACAGCGATTACCGGAATATCTTTTTTCAATAAATATTTTATCTCTTCAATAGTCATATAATTATATTTTGCTTCAAATCCCAAATCTCTTGCATATTTAATCATTCTATATACACTACTTGTTCCATCTTTGATTACTGTATCGGCTATCTCCACTTGGCTAATATTTTCTCCGAAATATTTAAAAGTCATTGCACCTGAGGCCGGAAGACACCAGTTTGCCCCAGCGTATTTTTCATAAGGTACATCCAGATAAACATAACCTATTTCTTCGACTTTATTTATTCCTTCATCTAAATCAAGTTGAAGTTCGGGTGTAACAACACCATTACAAGATGTTAGGAAAAGAGAAACAATTAACATTAAAAACAGTGTGATGGTTATTTTGCCCATTGCTTTTGCTTTCATATTATTTCCCTCCATTTCCTCTGTTTTTTCACAGAGTCTTAAATTTTTTAGATTTAAGTTGTGAAGGCATTTTTGTCAAAGCATGGGCTTTTTTCAAACAAAAAAAAGTCGGTAGCCTGGCTGCCTTAGCACTTTGCGTGCCTTAGACCCATCGCTTTGCGTCTCAACCTTTCGGTTGATTTGCCTTTATCAACTTTGTGAATTTCTTATTCTTTTTTCAAACAAAAAAAAGTCGGTAGCCTGGCTGCCTTAGCACTTTGCGTGCCTTAGACCCATCGCTTTGCGTCTCAACCTTTCGGTTGATTTGCCTTTATCAACTTTGTTGATTTCTTATTCTTTTTTCAAATTTCTCTTTTCTACTTACTATATTCCCTAAAATAGAAAATTTTAGACATTAATTTGTAAATTTTTTATATTTTTTTGTTTGTAATCCTTTAGAACATTCAGTGCATAGTCAATATCATAAGGAGTATGGTCGGCATTGATCTGAAATCTTATCTCTTCATCGCCTTTAGGAACAACCGGATAATTAAGGCCTGTTCCAAGAATTCCATTTTCAATAAGATAATTTACCAAATCTGTTGTTTTTTTAGTATCCCTTACCATTAAAGGAACAATAGGATGGTCACTTTCAATAATTTCATATCCTAAATCAAGGAGACCTTTCTCAAATTTCTTGGTCATCTGGTGAAGGTGAGTTAAAATATCTTTTCCTCTTTCACTATTAAGTATTTCTAAAGATTTTAAGGCTGCACTTGCCTCAGCAGGGGAGATAGGGTTAGAATAGATATACATTGGCGCTGTTTCTCTTAAGTAAGTGATAACAGTTTGACTGGAAGTTACATATCCGCCATTTACTCCAAATGCTTTACCCAGGGTTCCCACTAATACATCTACTCCCTTTGCGTTAGTGTATTCTTCTGTTCCCCGACCGCTTTTTCCATAAGCACCGATACCGTGAGAATCATCTACCACTAACAGAATATTTTCCGGGAATTCCTGGTCGTATTTTTTGGAAAGGTTGGAAATAATATCCAGAGGGGCATAATCTCCCCTCATACTGAAGATGCCATCTGTTACAATGATTAATCTTTTTGCTTGACCGATAGATTCTTTTATTCTATCTTCGAGCTCATCCATATCCAGATGTTTGTAGATTTTTTTGTCTTTTGGCCGGGCAAGCCGAAGGGCGTTAATTATACAATTATGGTTTAATTCATCACTTATTACTATAGTATCAGAAGTTATGAGAGGGGTTAAAATTCCTACTACTGTTGAATAGGCTGAACTGAAGAGCATGGCATCATCTCTCTGGTGAAATTTTGCTAAACTTTTTTCCAGTTCCCGATGAGATTGGAATGTTCCGCTGATAAAACGAACAGCTCCTGGTCCAACTCCATATTCTTTAGTTACTCTTTCTTCTTCCTGTATGATTTCCTCCCTTAAGGACATTCCCAGATAAGAATTAGAATTCATTCTAATAAATTCCTGCTCGTCTTTCCCTTTAAGGAAATATCTTGGACCTTTTTTTCCTTCAGCTCTTTTGACCTTGGTTATAATGTATTCTTTTCCTTTTAATCGTCCTTCATCTTTTAACTCTTTTAAAGTTTGAGAAAGAACTTTCTCTAAATTATTTAATCCCATTTTATTATCCTCCATTTAATTAGTCGTTAGTTGAATAACCTAGCGTATAGCGTACAGCGTTTAGCGTATAGTTTTAAATAAAAAATACAAAACTGGTTTTTAGTTCTTAGTTTATAGTTTTTAGATAAGATATCAACCCTGATAAATCAGAAGTCATAATGCCTTTATAGACAGGCGAGACGTCTGTCCTACGGTTTTATCTTGTTTCTTATATCGGTAAAATGGTTAACCATCCTCGCGAGATACGAGATACTTATTTGTTGTCTTGCTTTCACTTATAACCCGCACCTAAACGCTCTACGCTGTACGCTCTACGCTATTCTCAGTTTAATTTTCAGTTTTTCAATCATATCCTTAGTCATTGCTTTTAGATCATAATCCGGAGACCATCCCCAATCTTCTCTGGCAGCACTGTCGTCTAATCGATTGGGCCAGGAATCGGCAATTGCCTGCCGCATTGGATCAACATCATAGTTCATTTCAAAGTCCGGAATGTATTTTTTTATTTCGTCAGCGAGCTGCTCCGGATTAAAGCTTTCTGCGGTCACATTATAGGCGTTTCTGTGTTTTAATCGGGAAGAGTCAGCTTCCATCAGGTTAACCGCTGCTTTTAGACCATCGGACATATACATCATATCCAGATAAGTATCTTTGTCTAAGAAACAGGTATATTTTTTGTTTTTTAATGCCTCGTAAAAGATCTCCACGGCATAATCGGTAGTTCCTCCACCGGGAAGGGCAACGTGAGAGATAATTCCCGGAAAGCGCACTCCTCTGGTATCTACTCCATATTTTGAATAATAATAATCACATAGCAGCTCTCCGGTAACTTTGGTTAATCCATAGATGGTGCTGGGTCTTTGTATTGTCTCTTGAGGGGTGTTATCTTTGGGAGTAGAAGGACCGAAAGCGGCAATTGAACTGGGGGTAAACACAGCACATTTATATTCCCTGGCTATTTCCAGCACATTATAAAGGCCATTAATATTTATTTTCCAGGCTAATTGAGGATTCTTTTCGCCGCTTGCAGAGAGAACAGCAGCAAGATGAAATATGGCATCAATTTTATATTTTTTAATTACAGAATAAATTTCCTGAGCATTCAAACAATCGATATTCTCAAATACACCGACTTGGTTAATCATCCCCTCAGGCATTGATTTAATATCTGAGGCAATAACATTTTCATTACCGTATCTTTTTCTTAAAAAAGTAATAAGTTCAGAACCAATTTGACCCAGCGCCCCGGTTATTAGAATTTTTTTCATAAATAATATATTTCCTTCCTTAATTTGAGTTTTATAGAAAATTACAATTTATTTTATAATAATTAGTAATTTACAAAAATGATTTATTAATTTTTTTATATAAAATATTAGTAATTATTTTTTTAATTGGTTTATTACTTCAATAAGTTTACTGACTAAATGCTCGTGGTATTGTTTCCCTTTTTCTGAAGAAGCAAGGGAAGGGCGTCCAACAGAACCACCAGAAATTTCACCAATCTTTTTAGTAGATTCTTCTGTACTAGGAATATAACATAAAGTATCATTGCAATTTCTTGGATCTATATGATATAGTTTGGCTTCTTCTGGAACATAGTCTTTAGCTTTATTTATATCGACTAAATTTGGATATTTGTATAACATTTCAGAACCCTCTATTTCATCGGCATGTCCAACAGGGCCAAATCCCAACTTATCTACAATCTCTTTACTCATATAAGCAGGATCAAAAATAACAACTTTAACACCAAGTTTTCTTTGTGCTCTTTCAGCAGCAATTTGCATCCATATTAAATTTACTATTCTATGTCCGTTTATGGTAATAAAATCTTTAAATCCATGTTTTGCTAAAGATTGTATTATATCATATAAAAATTCTATTAAAACTTCAGCTCTTATATTAATAGTGCCAGGTAATGCTAAATGGTGGGGTGCCCACCCCATCCAAATTGGCGGAGCAATCATAACTCCTGTTTTTTCACTGGCATCTTCAGCCAGACATATTGCAGTAAAAGTATCTGTTCCTAAAGGTAACCAAGTACCGTGTTGCTCAGTACTACCGACTGGTATTATTATCCTATCATCTCTTTCAAGGTAATTTTTAACATCTGTCCATTTTAATTCTTGAAGCTTATTGCTATTCATAATATTTACTCCCTTCTAAATAAAATAAATTTTTGAATTTGTAATTAAATAAAAAATTATTTTATACCCCCAAATAAGCTTTTTTTACATGCTTATTATCAAGCATTCTACTTCCAGTATCTTCGAAGATTATAGAACCGTTTTCTAATAGATAAGCTCTATCAGCAATTTCTAATACCTGGGAAACATGTTGTTCAACTATTATTACGGTTAATCCTTGTTTATTTAATTTTTTAACAGTTTGAAAAAGAGATGTCACCAGATTAGGTGCTAAACCAAGAGAGGGTTCATCTAAAAGAAGTAATTTAGGTTTTGACATTAAAGCTCGAGCAATGGCTAACATTTGGCTTTCTCCACCCGATAGAGTTTGAGCTTCTTGATCTTTTCTTTCGAAGAGTATAGGGAAAAATTCAAAAGTTTGTTTTAACAAATCTTGGCGAAAGATTCGAAGATTTTTTAAATAATTTCCCATCTCAAGATTTTCTAAGACCGTCAATTTAGGGAAAAGCCTTCGTCCTTCCGGCACTAAGGCAATACCTTTTTGAACAATATTGTAACAAGGAAGATGGTCAATCTTTTCATTTTCATAAAATATTGCTCCTTTTTTGGGTACTAATAATCCGATAATAGTGCGCATAATAGTTGTCTTCCCGGCACCATTAGGACCAATTATAGTCAATAACTCTCCTTTTTTAACATTTAAGGAAATATCCCATAGAACTTTAGTTTCCCCATAATATGCATCAACAGATTTTATCTTTAACATTTTTATCATCCTAATTTATTATTTTATTTTTAAAATTTATACTGATCACCAAGATATGCTTTAATTACTTTCTCGTTATTTGTTACTTCTTCTGGTCTTCCTTGAGCAATTAATTCTCCGTGATCCAGAACTAAAATCTGGTTGGCCACACTCATAACGGCTTTCATTACATGTTCTACCATAATAATTGTCAATCCTTCAATGGATATTTTTCTAATAATATTAAGAAATTTATCGACTTCTGTAGGATTGAGACCAGCAGCTACTTCATCTAAAAGAAGTAATTTAGCACCGGTAGCTAAAGCTTGGGCGAAGCCTAATCTCTTTTTTTCCGCAATAGGTATTCCTCCTGCTATTTTATCAATTTTACTTGTTAATCCTGTAATTTGAGCAATATAAATAGCATATTCTTTAGCTTCTTTATAATTATTATGTCGTAACAAAGCTGCTGTAACAATATTTTCTAGAACGGTGAGAGTAGATAATGGCCTAACAACTTGAAAAGTTCGACCTATCCCTAGTTGGCAAATCTTATGCGGTTTTAAATTAGTAATATTTCGACCTTGGAAATAAATATGCCCTTCATCAGATTTTAAAAAACCCGTAATAAGATTAAAAAGGGTTGTTTTACCTGCACCGTTAGGACCTATTAATCCTATAATTTTTTTCTCTTGGACTTGGAAAGAAACTTGATTAACTGCTTTAACTCCACCAAAACTTTTTGAGACTTTTTTTGTTTGAAATATAATTTTTGATTTCTCCATAATCTATCTTTCCTCTCTTACAATACTATCATGCTTACTACCAATACTATATTTTACTCTTATTTTATTTAATACCCCTATAATACCTTCTGGTGCAGCTGTACCTATTATCAGAATAATTGATCCAGCGAAAAGGGTACCAAGACCTGCAAATCGTCCGCCAAGTGTAGAGCGGAAGTATTCCCATAAAGGCATAATAATGGCAGATCCAATTAATGGACCGAAGAGAGTTCCTTTTCCACCTGCAACTGCTATGAGCATAAAAATTACAGAATTATTAAGCGACATAAGGTCGTTTGGATGTATAAAAAGAACATACTGAGCATAGAAAGTACCTCCTATAGCCATTAAAGAAGCAGAAATTGCGAAAGCGTATGATTTGTATAAGGATGTATTAATACCAAGTGCTTCTGCCATCGTTTCATCTTCTCTAATTGCAATGGAGTACTTTCCAATTTTCGATTTACTAATTGAGTAGGTGATAAACATTCCAATGATTAAAAAGATAAGAATAATATAATAATAGGGGATTTTACTAAAAAAAATAAAATTAACAGGATTATTTTGAAAGGGGATAATAATACCCCTTGAACCCTCTACCCATTCCCAAGTAAGGAATAAGACTCTAATAGTTTCAGCAAAACCAATAGTGAAAAATACAAAATATGGACCTTTCATTCGCAATGAAGGGTAACCTGAAATAATGGCTAAAACACCAGCAAATACAGCACCTGCTATCATTCCTATCCAAGGTGAAATACCAAATTTAAGAAATAAAATAGTAGAAATATATGCACCTATACCATAATAAGCTGCATGTCCTAAAGAAGCTTGTCCACAATATCCGCCTACGATATTCCAGGCATTCCCTAAGAAAGCATAGAGCAATACAGTAATTGCAATATCTAAAAAATAAGGATTTTTTAGAAAAGTTGGTAATAAAAACAGAATAATTAAAAGAAATATAATATAAAATATCTTGTAATGGTAAAATTTTTTTTTCATTCTGTAACTCCTCCAAAAATGCCTTCTGGTTTAAAGTATAGAACAGCTAAAAAGATTACAAAAGATACTACCATTTTATATTCCGGTGAGATTAGATAGGCACTTACTGATTGTGCTATTCCAATAATCAATCCACCTAATACTGCTCCATTAAGTTTTCCTAATCCTCCTAATACACAAACTATATATGCTGTTAAAGCAAATGGAAAACCTACTTTTGGAAAAACAAAGTAAAAAGTCATAAGAGATGCACCAGCTACCCCCGTTAAAGCAAGTCCTAATCCGAAAGTAATACGGTAGATATTATTAACATTAATACCCATTAAGGCAGCTGCTTCTCGATCCTGAGCAGTAGCTTTAATTGCTTTACCAATTTCTGTATGATTGAGAAAAAAATTAAGTACTAAAGCCATTAAAAGAGCAAGAGAAAAAGCAACAAGACGAGAAAAGGAAATATAAATACCACCTATACAAAAAGTCCAATTACCATAAGGAACAGAAATAGCTCGCCAATTGGATGACCAAAGTAATAGGGCAAGACTTTCTAAAACCATCATTAATCCGAATGTTGCACATAATCTACTAATCCAGGAACTATTTAATGTTCTTTCAATTAGTGCTATTTGAAGTAAATAACCAATTACAAACATTATTATAGCTACTAAAGGTAAAGCTAATAAAGGATCAATCTTAAACATAGAACAAGCAAAAAAAGTAATATACATTGAAAGCATTACCATTGCTCCATGTGCCCAATTAATAACTCGCATCACTCCCCAAATAAGACTAAGCCCAACAGCAATTAAAGAGTATATACCACCAAGTAAAATGCCGTTAACAATTGCTTGTAAAATTTCTTTCATCTCCTTCCTTAATAATCGTTATGGAGTAATTGTAATTATTTTTTTATAAAAAAGCTTCTCTATATTTAAAATATTTTTATTAATTATAAAGGATAAAAAGGATGGAACCAAGGCCAATATTTTTTTCAAGGTTCCATCCCTCAATTCTATCGTATACCACTTCTTATATTACCGTTCAGACCATTCAGGCATGGGGAAAATGAAATCAGCTGAAGAAATATCGTAAGGGAAAACAGTCCTAAATTCCTGATTTTGTATCTGAACTATACATGGAGTTCCTAAAATGTTCTGACCAGTTTCATCGAATTTGACACCATTCCAGGTCATGATAATTTTTTCTGGTGGAACATAAATATTTGCCAATGCCTCACGGATTTTTTCCTTATCTGTTGAGCCTGCTTCTTCTATGGCATAATAAAGGACCATGGCAGCTGTATGAGCACGAGAATTGTGTCCATCCATATTTTGTCCATATTTACTGTAATATTTTTTATTAACTTCCTGGGCTAAAGGTTTATTGATATCAGGACTCCATCTCGCTTCAGCGGATACATAGTTAGCTAAAGGTCCAATTGCCTCAATATAGGAAGGGACAATTTGTCCACCATCTATACCTACAACAGCTTTGGCATTACAGTTTAGTGTTTGCCTTGTCTTAGTGATTAAAATCGCATCTTGAGTATAAGAAGCCAAGAAAATTACATCTGGAGATGCTTTTTTTAAATTAAGAATTTCAGAGGATAAATCGACTGATTCAGCAGAATAAGGAATGTCAACTACAATTTCAAATCCGTGTTCAGGGGCTTTTTCTTTCCATACATCTCCTGCTGTCTTTCCAAAAAGCGTATTTTCATACATTATACCGATAGTTTTTATTTTTTCACCGCTTTTTTTAGTTACCTCCTCAAGGAAATTAAACATAGCTTCGCAATATAAACCATCATGAGGGGTTGAACGGAAGAAATATTTCCAGCCATGTTGGGTAAGGGTAATAGAAGTTGAACCTTCATTGACTAATGGTGTTTTATATTTTTCACAAACTGGAGCAATAGTAGCTGTAGTACTAGAAAGAATACTTCCAAGCATAGCTACAACCTCTTCTTTAAATATAAGTCTCTCAGCTGCAGTCATAGCAACTTTTGGATCTCCTTCTGAATCAGCAAAGATAACTTCTATCTTTGCCCCACCTAAAGATTTGATTCCACCATTAGCATTGATTTCTTCTACTGCTAATAAAATTGCCTGTTTATCTCCTATTCCCATTGGAGCAAAAGGTCCAGTCAGCGGATAAACACCGCCAATTTTTACAACACTAACTTCTTCTCCTTTTTGTGCAAATCCATAAAAGGTTACAAGCAGGAGAAGTGTTAAAATCATAATGATACTGAAAATTATCTTTCTCATTTTTTTATCTCCTTTATTTTGAATACTTTTTAATTAGAACACACAAAGTACTTGTTTAAAGTTTCTTTATAGTCACCACCTCCTTGCCTCTAATTACTTTTATTTAAGACAATTTGACTATTAAAGTAAGATATAATTAAGGGAGTGCTTATTTTCCTATTCTTGGTTTAATTATTAAAGTTATATTAATTTTTATTTATTAATTAAACTTGATTTTACAGTTTCATTAACTTCAACATATAGATTTTTTTTTATTTGATTGATAAAGTGAACTGCATGTCTCGTTAGAATCTGTTCACATTTATTATTTTCTCTTTTCTCTAATGCTTTTATAAAATCATCAAAATCTTTGGGAATTTGCAAAGAATAAGCATCATTTTCTTTGGCAAAGAACCAGAGGCGGCCAATTTGATTTCGTAATCTTTTTAAAGTCTCTGCCAAGGTTTGATTTTTGGTAGAGTAATTTACTAAATCATGGAATTCTGCGTCTAATTGAATTAATATATTACGATCTTTTTCCTGTTTTATTTTTTTAAGAAGTTCCTTCATCTTATTTAATTCTCCTGTAGTAACTCTTTGAGCTGCTAACCTTCCTGAAAGTCCAATTAAAAATAGTCTAACTTCGAAGACATCTTTTAGTTCTTGAAAGCTTACATCAGTGACATAAATACCGTTATTAGGAATTATGTGAATTAGTTTTTCAGTCTCCAGGAGAATGAGAACTTCTCGAATAGGTATAGGACTTACTCCAAATTCTTTAGCCAAATCTTTAATATTAAGAACCTGTTTTGGTTTATAGCCCAAAAAGACTATTCGATCTTTAAGTTCTTTGTAAATTTCTTTATTTGCCATAAATATCACCTATATATTAATAATATATTCATAATATATCAGTAAAATATTGCTATGTCAATTTTATATTAGTAGCGTAGAGCGTACAGCGTGGAGCGTATAGTTAGGAAAGAAAAAAGCAAACAGAAAAATATAGTATCTTCTTTCCAACTACCACACTAAAGTTTACACTAATTTAGTATCGCGTATTGCGTATCGAGGATAGCGTAGAGCGTACAGCGTTTAGCGTATAGAAATACAGTGATGTGTAATGTGTAACAAGAAAAGAGTTAGTTGGTTAGTTAGTTACCTGGATAACTGGTAAACTGGTTAACTAAATTGAATGGGAAATTAATTTAATTGGTGAATTGGTAAATCGGTCAATTGGTCAATTTTTTTCCAAACGTAAATAAATAATTGAAAAACATTTCTAATTTTGTTATATTAAGTTTAAAAGTGTTTGACTTATCAAACCCGTATGAAAACTTCAATGTAAAAATAAAGGAGGGGACAATCTTGAATAATAATTCTAAGGATATCGTTTGGGTAGATTTCGATAGTTTAGAAAATTTTATGGTTGATGTTTTTAAAGGTATAGGCGTTCCGGAAGAGGATGCCCGCATATGTGCTGATGTGCTGATTACCGCTGATAAGAGAGGGATAGATTCGCATGGCATTGGCCGTCTAAAACCTATATATTATGATAGAATTAAAGCCGGGATACAGTCACCAAAAACAGATATGGAAATTATTAAAGATGGTCCTACTACCGCAGTTATTGATGGTCACAATGGAATGGGGCAGGTAATTGCCAAGAAATCTATGGCTCTGGCCATTGAAAAGGCTAAGAAGATGGGATTGGGAATGGTAGCAGTAAGAAATTCAACCCATTATGGGATTGCCGGCTATTATACTTTAATGGCTATTAAAGAAGGAATGATCGGAATTACCGGTACTAATGCCCGTCCTTCCATTGCTCCTACCTTTGGGACAGAAAATATGTTAGGAACTAATCCTTTAACTTTTGGAATGCCCTCTGATGAAGAGTTTCCTTTTGTCCTTGATTGTGCCACTTCTATTACCCAGCGAGGGAAGATAGAATTTTATGACCGGGCAGAAAAAGAAATCCCTCCGGGCTGGGTAATCGGTCAAGATGGAAAGACCAGAACAGACACCCATCAAATTTTGCAAGACTTAAAAACAGGGAAAGCTGCTCTTGCTCCCTTAGGAGGTATCGGAGAAGAAACTGCCGGTTATAAAGGTTATGGTTATGCTGCTGTGGTGGAAATCCTTTCGGCTGCTCTGCAAAACGGGAAGTATCTTAAAATGTTATCGGGAGTAGAAGAAGGTAAACCAGTACCCATTAATCTGGGACATTTTTTTATAGCCATTAACATATCTTCCTTTATAGAACTCGAATTATTTAAAAAGATAAGCGGAGATATTCTCCGTTCACTTCGTGCTTCTAAAAAAGCTCCTGAGGCAGAGAGGATTTACACCGCCGGCGAAAAAGAACATCTAGCCTGGTTGGAAAGAAAGGATAAAGGTGCGCCTATAAACAAGAATCTTCAACAGCAGATTATTACTTTGAAAAAAGAGCTTAATTTAACTAAATATAAATTTCCTTTTGAAAAATAAAATAGAAGTAAGTACTTTTTCTGTCATTCTCGCGAAGCTTGTACCCCTATATAAGTAATAAGTAATAAGTAATAAGTAATGTGTAATAAAAGAAGAGTTAAATAGTTTGCCGTTAGTTAGTTAATGATTAAGAGAATTAGAATTATTCTTCCCGTAGAACAGGCGTCTCGCCTGTCTATGCAAATGTAGGGGTTTGATTCATCAAACCCGTTTCGGGGCGGATAAATCCGCCCCCTACAAAACACTGCAAACCTTTTATACTTTCTTAATCGGCAGATCGGTAGATTTTAAAGTTTTGAGTTTTGAATTATGTTTTTCGCTTTTCGTTTTAAATTTTTCATTTAACTCGTATAAGCATTTTGTTAATTTAAAACTATACGCTAAACGCTGTACGCTATACGCTAGGTTATTCACTAACAACTAAAAGAATGGAGGATAAATTTAATGAAAAGAATAAATTTAAAAACAATTAAGATCTATTTTTTAGTATTATTTCTTCTGTTTCTTCTGGTCGCTTCGTCAGTCTTCTCAGCAGAAAATAAAAAAGATTTATATTCTCTTGAAGATATCTCTAATATCCGTCAATTTCATCTTTCTCCTGTAGCATCTGAACTTCTTAGAAAAAATGGTTTTGCAGTTTCAACTGCATATTATAAGGAGATAAGTGATATCTATTTAGAGTGCAAAGATACCAACCAGCCTATATTTATAACCACCGATGCAGTTCTTCATACCGGCCATATTTTTTTTGATTATCTTTTGCGAATATTAGAAGTAGAAAAACTTTATGATTCAGCAGTCGAACTTACTGACCGAATGCTCGAACTTTCTATTGAGCAATTTAGAGAAGCCCATACCGAAAATGTTAAAGAGACTGCCAGATTGAATATCGGTTTTTTTGCAGTGGCTAAAAGACAATTTGATACTGAGTATCGGACTGGTTATGAATTAGAGGAATTAGTGGAACAAGAATGTGAAAATATAAAGAATCACAAAGGATTAGAGTTCAGAGAACTTTTAACCTATATAAAAAACCCCAGCATTTATCAGACTCCTTATGCCTACGAAGATTATAGCCAGTATATCCCCAGAGGCCATTACACTAGAAATGAAAAACTGGAGAATTATTTTAAGGCAATGATGTGGTATGGGCGCATTGATTTTAAATTAAGACCGGCCTCAGAAGAACCAGCTATAACTTATGGTAAGATGATGACCCTGCAAGCCATTTTAATGGCTGATGCCCTTCTAAAAGATGAAAATGCTTTTAAATTATGGAAGATGATTTATGAGCCTACAGTCTATTTTGTGGGAAAGACCGATGATTTATATGTCGATGACTATATAAAACTTATTAAGGAAATATTTCTCCCCAATGAATCTATTGATAAATATAATAATCAAGAAAAGCTCGCTGAATTTATTGATAAGGCGATACAATTAAGAGTACCCAAGATTCTTTCTGGTTTAGCTTTTGCAGAAGATGGCGATTTTAGAGTTTCAACTAAGGGTTTCAGATTTATGGGACAGAGATTTATTCCTGATTCTTATATGTTTCAGGAATTAGTATTTGGGGTGAAAGGTGAGAAGATAATTATGCAATATACTGGTGATAAGAAACCCTTTACTAAGGAGATTATCCCCAACTTTGGACCAGTCAGGGCTTTCCCCCGGGGGTTAGATATATGTGCCGTGCTGGGGTCAAAGAGGGCCTTGGAAATTTTAGAGGTAGAAGGAGATACTGAGTATACCGAGTATTATAATCAATTAAATAATTTAAAAGAAGAGTTTTCTCTTAAAACCATAGAGGAATGGAAACAGAATCTCTACTGGCGCTGGCTTTATGCGTTGCTCCCCTTATTGGAGGAGAATAAAGATACAAATTTACCTTGCTTTATGCAAAGTCCTGCCTGGGTAGATAAAGAACTACAAAACGCGCTGGGTTCCTGGACTGAATTAAGACATGATACTATTTTATATGCTAAACAGAGTTATACTGTAGCGGCTAAGGGGATGCCTCCTGAACCAAAGTTAACTTATGGTTATGTTGAGCCTTATCCCGAAGTCTATGCCAGATTAGAAGAGATGATGAGGGATTTAAGAAATAATCTTATTGCCCTTGACCTGGCTATCGAAGGAATTCCGGAGAAGATAAAAGAATTTGAAGAATTATTAGATAAATTAAAAATCATTTCTGAAAAAGAAATTAGCAATACACCCTTAGATAATGAGGAATACGAACTTATTTGGAATATTGGAAGTAAGCTTGTGTCTTTAAAAGAGTTTCCCTCAGAAATTTTGGAAAAGATAACCTCTGATACTGATGAGAAGATGGAGATTGTGGCTGATGTCCATACAGATGTAAGTACCGGACAAGTTTTAGAGGAGGGAGTTGGCTCGCCATTTAATATCTATGTTATAATAGATTCTGCCCGGGGAGTGAGAATATGCCGGGGTGCTGTTTTTTCTTATTATGAATTTAAACATCCTATGGAAGATAGATTGACTGATGAAAAATGGCAGGAGATGGGAGAAAATAGAGAAAGACCGAATCAACCTGATTGGGTAAAGTCTTTTGTCGGAGAATAAATTAGTATTGAGTATCGAGTATTGCGTTAGAATGCAGTGATGAGTAATGTGTGATGAGTAATGAGTAATAAGGGGAAAGAGTTAGTTGGTTAGCTGGTTACCGGTTAGTTAGTTTAGGAAAGAGAAGAAAGAATACAGAAGATAAGATAGTATTGAGTATCGATGATATAGTGAAGAAAGGAAGAGATAAAATTCAGGAGTCAGAAAATTATTAGCGGATGGTGTTTAGGGGGTAGGGGTTCGATTCATCGAACCCGCTATCCTCGTAGGACAGGCGTCTCGCCTGTCAAGGATAGATTCCCGCTTTCGCGGGAATGACAGAGAATGATTCGGGGTGGTTAAATCCGCCCCCTACGAAAAAATCTAAAAATATATACAGAATTTTTATCATAATGTGGTTTTGCGTTTTTTGAATTCTAATTTTTTTCATACGATACGCAATATGATATACTGATCACTGACTAATATAATTATAATTGGTCAATTGGTATATCGGCGGATCGGCAGATCGGCGGATCGGCAGATTGGCAGATTGGCAAATTGGTAGATTGGTAGATTTTAAAGTTTTGAATTTTGAATTATGGTTTTTCGTTTTTCGTTTTAAGTTTTTAATTTAATAAGGAGATAGCTATGTTTTTCAAAAGAAAAAAGCAGAAAAATAAAAAGGAAAAAATAGTTGTATCTTTTACACAGAAGTTAGGTATGGTTTGCCTTAGAAGCCTGGAAGAGTACATAGAAAAAAATAAAATAGCAAAGTGTTATATCATTGTTCTCCACGCTCCCCATCAAAATGTAATTGAATATGCACGAAATATTAGCCTTTTAGAAATTATAGTTTCTTCCGATTTTAAACAGGAAATAGAGAAGATCAAAAAGTTATATTCAGGAAGTACAATTGAAATAATTAATTTAGAAGATTTCGGCGAAAGAAATATGATGCGAGATGCGATATAGAGATATAATAAATAATGTATTAAACAAAGTAGAAGAAAAAAGTAGAAGAAAGGAGAAATATTAAATGAAGCAGATTGGGCAATTAGATGTTACCGATAATAAAAGATTAGTTTTATCTATCGGTGAATTTCGGGGAGTAGAGAGAGTTGATTTAAGGCAATATGTAAAAGTGAAAGACGGAGATGAGTATATTCCCACTCCTAAAGGTGTAAACTTTGCTGCGGAATGGATAGATGATTTTGTGAAAATGGTAGAGAAATTAAAGGAAGTCGATTAAGAAAATTAAAATAAAATTATTGTATCTTCAAGGAGAAAGCTTAATATGGAGAATGTGGACTATTTATCAGTAGTTGAAGAAGTTATGCATCAGATAAAATCTAAAGGGGCATTCCTGGTAGTTAAATCTGAAGATGATGAAAAAATAAATGTTATGACTATAGGTTGGGCTGCTATTGGATTTATGTGGGGAAAACCTATAATGACAGTCATGGTTAGAAAGAGCCGTTTTACTCGTCGCATCATCGAAAAGGCCTCCAGTTTTACGGTTAGTATCCCAACTGATGACTTGAAGGAAGCATTAAATTTTTGTGGTACTAAATCCGGTCGAGATTTTGATAAATTCAAAGAATGTAATTTAACCATTGTTCCTGCACAAAAAGTAGACACTCCTATTATTAACATTTCAGGATTTCACTATGAATGTAAAATTGTTTATAAAAGCAAAATGAATCCTGATTTTCTGTGTAAAGAATACAGAGAAAGTGTTTATGCAGATGATGATTACCATACTTTTTATTTTGGAGAGATAGTGGCCTGTTATAAAACAATTAGCTAAATAAATTTTGTCGCAAAGGGCAAAAAATTAATAAGTCAAAAATAACTAAATTTATTTTAAAGATTTTTTATAAAAAAAGAAAGATTATTTAAGGCAGATGTAGAAATAAGAAAAGAGATTATTTTTAAATTGAAGCAAGATTTTCTCGTGCATATCAAAAATGTATATAGTTATTATTTGAGTTCAAAAAAATTTAATAGCCGCGAGTTTAACAATAGAAAAAGAGCGGGAGGTGAGATATTTATTTTGAGTGATACATTGTAAGAGAAACTCTTCCCATATTATTTAATAAAAATTTGGAAATAAAAGAAGGAAAAAGTTATATTTTATAGTATATAATATATATAAATCACCTAATATATTATTAGGTAAAAAATAAGGAGGTATTAAAAATGTTTAAAAAAGATTCAAGAAAAATTCTGGGAGTAGTTTTAGGAGTAGTATTAATTATTGTTTTATTAACTTCAATAGCTTTTGCTGATAGTAAAACTTATACAGTTAAAGGAGGTGACACCTTATCTAAAATTGGTGCAGCACTGGGTATAAACTGGCGAGATTTAGCAAAATATAATAACATCGAGAATGTTGGGAAAATTTATGTTGGTGAGGTTTTAAGATTAGAACCGGCTTATACGACTAAAGATCTTAACGAACAATTGGTCATGGCAACTTTGTGGATGCAAACGGCAGCAGAATATGATGCTCTCTGCTATCAGGCATTCAATTTGGCAAAAATGCTGGTAGACAAAAAATTAGCTGAAGGTATTTCGGTTAAACCCCTGGCAATAGTCGTGGATTGTGATGAAGCCATTATAGATAATAGTGCCTATGATGCGGGATTGATAGGGACAGAAAACGCTTACTCTTCAAAAACATGGGATGTATGGATACAGGCGGCCGAAGCCAAAGCAATACCGGGCTCTGTAGAGTTTTTAAATTATGTTTATGAACAGGGAGTAGAAACTTTTTATGTAAGCAATAGACCCATGGCTACCGGTTATGAAGGAACCATGAAAAATCTTCAGGATTTAGGGTATCCCAATGTGGACGAAAAACATGTAATGCTAAAAACAGATACCAGCAATAAGCAACCGAGAAGAGATACGGTTTTAGAAGAATACGACGTCATCTTTTACCTGGGTGACAATTGTGGCGATTTTTCAGTAGATTATTATCATGCATCTTTAGAAGAGAGAAATGCTGCTGCCGAAGCAGACAAAGACAAATTCGGTATAGAATTTATTGTGTTGCCTAACCCAATATATGGAGACTGGGATGGAGCCATATTCGAGTTTAACTGGGGTGTAACAGCTGAAGAAAAAGATGTATATAGAAAAGATCATTTAGAACGATGGGTAATAGGTGAATAATTAAAGCAGTTAAAAGCGGCCGAAAGGCCGCTTTTTATTTAGAAAAAATTATTGCCTGTAATGAATTAGCTGATCCGAATCTTATCAGACCCGGTCAAGAGTTAATTATTCCCACAGAGTAACAGTTAAAAATAAAAAGAGGGTGGTATAATTTAGATACCATCCTCTTTTTTATTGCCAATTTTTTATTTTTTAAAAGTAATATAGACACAGTCCGATCTTATTAGCCGTTATTACTGCTTCTATCGTAATATTTTTATCTCTGATGTTAATTGGAGGATTTAACAAAAAGAGTTTGGCAGCCATAATTGGAACATCAGCAGGAGTAGTAATTGCTGGAATTATTTCCTTAATTTCAGGGAGATTAGCCCATCTTACCGGTATTACTGGAGAAGCCAGCGAACAACTTATTTATATAGTTAGTAGTTTCCCTATTAATATAAAAGGGATAATGTTTGCAGGTATTATTATATCCTCACTGGGGGCGGTAATGGATGTGGGTATGTCCATTGCCTCTGTTGTCTTTGAGATTCATAATAAGGCTCCTGAGTTAAACAAGGCAGAACTCTTTAAATCAGGGATGAATGTGG
>Ga0209979_1002197_pt1 | contig 19192 bp, 20 predicted proteins | sample AnhtaG_FD_183114 | JGI IMG/M metagenome (GOLD analysis project Ga0209979, IMG submission 183114) | Deep subsurface microbial communities from Anholt, Denmark to uncover new lineages of life (NeLLi) - Anholt_01485 metaG (SPAdes) (version 2) | ecosystem: Environmental > Aquatic > Marine > Oceanic...
TGCCTTTGAAAACTTAAATATCAAGGGCATGGTTAAAAACAAATATTTAGCAAAATCAATTAGTGATGTTTCCTGGAAAAGATTCCTTTCAATGCTTGTCTATAAAGCGGAAGAAGCTGGTAGATGGACTGTTGGAGTTAACCCCAGAAATACATCTCAAATCTGTAGTAATTGTTCAAAGATTGTTTCAAAAACCTTGGCTGTTAGAATCCACAAATGTCCTAAGTGTGGTCTGATAATAGATAGAGACATCAATGCTGCCAGAAACATTCTCAAATTAGCCCTATCTACCGTAGGAACTACGGGAATTAACGCCTGTGGAGTTGAGGGGTTGCTCTCGACTATAAAGCAGGAAGCTTTACGCCTTCAGGTGTAGAGTGGTTCACACATTACGTATCCTTAAATATTCCTCTAAAGGTACTGCTAATTTTTCCTCTTTTACTAATGTCTTTAAATCCAAGAGATCTTCTTTAATTTCTTCCCTCTCTAACTTTTCTTCAAGAGCTTTCTCAACAAAAAATCCATATTTAATACCGCGATCTTGACAAAATTTTTTAACAGACTTTATAACATAATTATTTAACTTAACAGCCAAAGTTGCTTTTTCCATTTCTCTCACCTCAAATAAAAATTAACATAAATAATTAACTTTGTTAAGAAAAAATTTACTTAAGTTTAATAAAGTTATATTGTGCTTCGTTTAGAATGACAACTATTTTACTTCCCAATTAGCTTTTTTAATTATTAATGGCATTATGAAAGTAAGCCATAATCCCATAATAAAATATCTTATATATGTGAAAAAATTTGTGATCGGTAATATTTTTTTCAATCCAACTCTAATTATCAATGCAACAGATAAAGCTATGATTATTTTTATAACCTGAATGTAAAGTTTTGCTTTAGGGTTGAATCTTACATATCTTTTTTCAAAAGTTGCTCCTAAGATAATACCTGATAAAACCCCTATAATTTGACCAGTTGAATAGGTAGGATAAATAAGAAAAATAATTAGAGGGATACTAATAATTAAAATTGGGATCAAATAATCATGGTGAAAATACTTCTTATTATAATTTGATAAAAACTCCCAAACTTGATATTTTTCTATTAGAAATAATAAAATTATTAGTATTAGAAAACCAATTATCCATCCACCAAAAACATCTATTGGAAAATGTACTCCTAAATATATTCTACTTAATGAAACCAAAGAGATTATTATTAATAGCATAATTTTCAACCATTTCTTTTTAACTTCTGACAATAAATAACCAAAAAAGACAACAGCCCCTTGAGCATGATTGCTTGGAAAAGCATAGCCATTCTCCTCAATTAAAACTCTAACTTTTTCCGGTGATGGTCTTGATGTATGAAAAAAATCTTTTAAATAAGTATTGGAAATGGATGAAACAAGATAAAAAGTTATTAAATTTAAACCAATAACCTTATTAAAACAAAGATAAATAATTGGAATAAAAATTAGATAGAATATCTCATCTCCTAACATAGTTATATATTTAAAAAAAATATCAAAAAAAGAATTTGAAAATGATTGGACAAGTTTTATAAATTCATATCCTGAAAAATATTCCACTTTATTCTCCCTAAAAGTCTTTATTATTTATTAATTGCAAAATTTAAAATCACAAAAAAAGATTAACTCTCCTTTTTAGCTTTTATTTCTTATTTTGTATCTTTTAAATCTATTTTAATTAATTTATTTCTTTTTCTCTTACCTTTAATAATTTTAATTGATGATTTAGAAATATTGTAATATTTAGATAACAATTTTATAACAGCCTGATTTGCTTTACCTTTTTCAGCAGAAGCTTTTACCCTAATTTTAACTTTACTATCTTCCTTAGCTAATTCATTTTTATCAGAATCTGGAATTACTTTTACCTCAATAACTACCAACTTATACCTCTAATATATATCCTTAATAAATAGTTTTTTGCTTAAATCTATAGACTCTTTATAATTTTTTATTAAATTTCACTCAAATATAAAATTATTATATAAAAAATACTTAATATTAAATTTTGTTTTTGTTGGTTAATTATTAATTTTGAGTCAATACCAGTTTTTCCATAGAATTTAAGAAGTTGGCTTAATTTTAATTTATTCCCTATTATTTTGTATAATAGATAAATTACCATATTTTTTGTTTTTTTATAAATAAATTTATTATATGATAAATAAAATAATTTCATAAAATTTAATTGCACTTTATTTAATAACTTCATCAAAAAAGAGAGGTAGGAATGGATTTTTCATTAACAAAAGAGCAAGTAGAGCTAAAAGAAGAATATAAAATTTTTGCTCAAAAAGAAATTGCACCTATAGCATTCGATGTTGATGAGAAGGCGCAATTTTCATTTGATAGCTTAAAAAAATTGGCTGAGATTGGTTTTTTAGGACTTGTTTATCCTAAAGAATATGGGGGGCAGGGTAAAACTCTTCTTGAAGCAATAATTGCAGTTGAAGAGTTAGCAAAAGAATGTCCTTCCACAACACTGTCGTGTGGAGTAAGCTCAACCCTTTTTGCATATCATATATTTAATTTTGGAACTAATGCTCAAAAAGAAAAATATATTCCAAAAGTAATAAAAGGTGAAATTATCGGAGCATGGGCGTTAACAGAACCTGAAGCAGGTAGTGATGCAGCTTCAATTACTACAACAGCTATAAAGAAAAATGGTAATTATATAGTAAATGGAACCAAGATATTTATCACTAATGCTCCAATTGCTGATGTAGTAATAGTCATGGCAAAAACAGATCCAGAAAAAGGAGCAAGAGGGATCAGTGCCATAATTGTTGAAAAAGACAGTCCCGGTTTCAATAGAGGAATTACATTAGATAAAATGGGTTTTAGAGGACTTCAGGTCGGAGAACTAATATTTGAAAATTGCACAGTACCTGAAGAAAATCTACTTGGAAAAGAAGGATTGGGTTTTTTACAAGCTATGAAAGTACTTGAGCAAGGTAGAGTCGCTGTTGCTGGTGTTGGTGTAGCTATTGCACAGGCATGTTTAGAAGAGTCTGTTACAAGATCCAACAAGAGAATACAATTTGGAAAACCAATTTCAAATTTTCAGCTTATTCAACAAAAATTATCAGACATGAAAGTAAGAATAGATGCTTCAAGACTTTTAACATATAAGGCAGCATGCCTTATCAGTAATAAAAAACCTTGTGCAGTTGAATCATCAGTAGCAAAACTCTTTTCTACAGAGACTGCAAACTTCTGTGCAAATGAAGCTGTTCAGATTTTTGGTGGATATGGATATATTAAAAAGTATAAGGACAGATATAAAATAGAGAGAATGTATCGTGATGCAAAATTACTTGAGATTGTAGAGGGCACAAGTGAGGTTCAGAGAATGATCATCTCACGCCATTTAACCAGATAATATAATTACAGTTTTCTGTCATTCTGAAGGAGCAATAGCGACTGAAGAATCTCATTTAAACTTATTATTTCTAACATTTTATTATTGTAATAAATTAATTTTTAAAATGGAGGTTAAAGGTGGAAGTATTGCAGGAAGGCAAAGGTGAACTTATTGGATGGCATGATCCAGATGAAAATAGAAAATGGATTTTAGAAAATAAAGACAGAGATTTAAAAGATAAAAGAACAACAGTAAAGGAAGCAGTCGAAAAATATGTAAAAGATGGTTCATTCATTGCCTTTGGAGGATTCGGACATGTTAGAGTCTCTATGGCAGTAATATATGAGATAATCAGGCAGAAAAAGAGAAACTTAATATTTGCAGGTAAGACTGCAGTTCATGATTCTGATTTATTAATAGCTTCTGGTTGTGTAAATAAAATTGAGGTTGCTTACGCTTTTGCTCATGAATTAAGAGGTCTATCTCCTGCCTCCAGAAGATTGGTCGAGGAAGGAAAGTGTGAAGTTATAGCAGAAATTAGTAATGCAGGATATCAATGGAGATTTTTAGCAGCTATGATGGGAGTTCCTTTCATCCCAACAAGAAATCTTTTAGGAACAGACACATTAAAACAGAGTTCAGCAAAGGTAGTAAAAGACCCATTCTCTAAAAAACCAATCTGTTTAGTTCCAGCATGTTATCCTGATGTAGTAGTAATGCATGTTCCAAGATGTGACATGTATGGAAATGCTCAAATTGATGGAATAATCATAGAGGATTTTGAACTCTCAAGAGCAGGAAGAAGAGTAATAATGACAACAGAAAAGATAATTGATAACGATGAGATAAGAGAAAAGCCCTGGCTGACAGTTATACCATTCTTTTTGGTAGATGCAGTAATAGAAGTACCCTATGGATCCCACCCATGTAATATGCCATATAAGTACTACTTTGATGAAGAACATATCGGTGAGTGGCTTGAAATGTCCAGAACACCTGAAGGAGTTAATAAATATTTTGAGAAATATGTTTATTCAGTTGAAAAATTCGAAGATTACTTAGAACTAATAGGTGGTCAGAAAAAATTAAAATATTTAGAAGATGTTGAACATCTAAAGGCTAAACTAAAAGCTCCCTGGCTTGAGAGGAAAAGAAAAAAATAATTTAAAAGGGGTTAAATAATATGACTGAAAAAGAAATTAATTACACTCAAACAGAACTCTTAGCAACCGTAGCTGGAAGGCTACTGGAAGATAAAAAATCAGTGTTTGTTGGAACAGGACTACCAATGATTGCTACAATGTTTGCTCAAAGAACACATGCACCTAAACTACTTATATTTTTTGAGGCTGGTTCAATGGGTCCACAAGTACCTGTTCTCCCAATTTCAGTTGGTGATTCCAGAACATTCTATAAAGCAATAGCTGCATCAAGTATGCATGATAGTATGTCACTAACCCAGGCAGGGTATATGGATTATGGATTTTTAGGAGCTGCACAAATTGATATATATGGAAATATAAACACTACTGTAATCGGTTCTTATGAGAACTTTAAAGTCAGGTTACCTGGAAGTGGTGGCGCTAATGATGTAGGTTCACTTTGTCAAAAAACTATAATTATAATGAGGCAGGATAAGCTTAGATTTGTTGAAAAAGTTGATTTTATTACTACCCCAGGTTATTTATCTGGTAAGGGAGCTAGAGAAGAAGCAGGTTTACCAGAGGGTGGTGGTCCTTATAGGATTATAACTCAATTGGGAGTTTATGGATTTGATGATGAAACAAAAAAAATGAAGCTTTTATTCTTACATCCAGGTGTTAATTTAGAGAAAGTAAAAGAAAATAGTAGTTTTGATATTATTATCCCTGATAAGATAAAATTTACAACTCCCCCAACTGAAAAAGAAAGAAAAATACTTCATGAGATAGACCCGACAGGAATGGCTATTGGAAAATAAAGAAACGGACAATACTTTAATTACCCTTTATTTTTATTTATCTACGGGTTTATTTTCATCATGAAGTTTTTTTATCATATTTTGCTGCATCTTTTCTATCTTATTACTCTTTATCATATTATTTTCAATTGCTTTCTTTATAGCTGGCTTAGCTTCATCTGGAACTTTTTCCTTAACTTTTTCTAAAACCTTTTTTTGTTCATTAAAATTTTCTAAAATCATATCAAAAACTTCCTGGGTTTTTATATCAATTTCAAAATCTTTCATATAATTAATCACTGAATCTATTTCAGTCTCTAAAACATTTAATGTTTTAGTAATTTCTCCTATTCTTCCTTTTTCAGCCATTTTTTCAATTTCACCCAATCTTCTCTTAGCAAATATTATATGTAAATTTACTTTTTTATTATTTGGTGTGAAAAATATTATGACTTTTTCAGATGCTGTTTTTACAGGATATAAAAAGTCACCTGGCAATGTATTAGCTGATAATATTGATGTAAAACCACTTATAAACAGGAATAATATTACAAAAATTGATATTTTTGCTAATGTAGACATAGCCCACAATCCTGACAATTGTGCTGCAAATCTTGGTATTATACCTTTCTTTGGTAAAACCTGAGACTGTTTTGCTTTTACAATATTTATAAATCGAATTTTTACTTCATCCTCAAAAATTGCTGGGGGGTTTATTTTCTCAAATTCCTTAACCTTTATAAAGGATTCCAAAAGTGGTCTCAATTCTTCTTTAAATTTTGGATACCTTTTTAGACACTGTTCTATTGACAGATTATTTTCTGAAATTAGTTTTATGCAATTGTCTATTATCTTTTCATTCTTCTTTGTCATCTAACTCACTTTTTTACTTAAATAAGAACTAAGATTTCTTAATGCTCTATATTGAAGAGCTTTCACTGCCCCTAAAGATTTTTTCATAATCTTTGAGACTTCCTTATTTTTTAATCCTGAAATAAATTTAAAAATTATTACTTGTCTTTGTTCCGTATTTAATCTATTTATTGCATTTATTAAATCTTGTTTGTCAAGTTCTTTTTCAAATACTAATTGCACATCTATATTTGAAACTTGTAAGTCTTTATCAATTCCAGAAAGATATTTTTTCTCTACTGCTTTGTGCCTATAATAATTTTTTAAAATATTGCCTGCTATTGTAAATAACCATGAAGAAAAGGGCACTTTTTTAAATTTAAATCCATCAATTGAGTTCAAAGCTTTATAAAAAACATTCTCAGTTAAATCCTCAGCAATATTATAGTCTCCCACCCTAAAAAGTATATATCTATATATTTTTCTTATATACAGCTCATATAATTCACTGAATGCTTCTGGATCATACTTTTTTGCTCTCTCAACAAGCCTTCTTATTTTTCTTTCAGAAACCAATAATTCCTCTCTAACTAATAAAACACTAATAAATTTGAAAAGATACGTTAATTTTTTAAAAATTTATTATTTCCAAAAATTATAAATTAATTAAGTTTAATTCTAATAATTTTTAAATTAATTAGGTTTGATTTTTTACAATTATAAAAATTTTAGAATTATGTAGTATATATTATTCAGATATATCATCGGAAATGAAAAAAAATATTATCATATTTACATATTAAATAGTATATTTTAGTAGAATATATCATCAAAAAGTCCTTAAAATATTTTTATGAAAGATATGGGTCTTTTAGAATCTAATCTATTTAAACCATATTTTTTTGCCAATTCTAATGCATAATTATATTCATTACTTGTAATTCTTTTATTTAATGGTGGTTTTTTAAATGCTTTATGATGAGGATTGTACTGATCCATAATATTTAGGTATGTATTTTTTGAGATTTTCTTTGAAATAAATTCCAAAACTTTTTCCGTTCCCGCAAGATTTCTCGGTAGAACTAAATGCCTTATAAGTAGCCCTCTTTGAGCTATTCCATTACTATCTAAAATTAAATCTCCAACTTGTCTATGCATTTCCAAAACAACATCTTGATTAATTTTTGGATAATTACTTACCTTGGAAAGTTTAGCAGCAGTTGTTCTATCACCATATTTCATATCAGGCATATAGATATCAAATACTTTATCAATTATTTTTAGTGTTTCTGCAGAATCATAACCACCTGTATTATAAACAAGAGGGATATTTAGCCCTTTTTCAACTGCTATTTCCAAAGCAGATAATATCTGTGGCACGACATGGGTTGGTGTTACTATATTTATATTGTGACAACCCTGATTTTGTAAAGATAGCATCATTTTTGCTAAATCCTCATTACTTATCTCAGTTCCCTCTCCTAATTGGCTTATAGAATAATTTTGGCAATATATACACCTCATACAGCACCACGTTATAAAAATAGTTCCGGAACCTCTTTTTCCAACAAGAGGTGATTCTTCTCCAAAGTGGGGTCCGTAACTTGAAACAACTACTCTTTTTCCAGTATTACAGAGCCCTTTCTCATCAATTAGCCTGTTAACTTTACAATTTCGTGGACATAGAACACACGACTTTATCAAAGCCCATGCTTTATTTATTCTTTCTTTAAGTTCTCCTTTTTTATATAAATCTATATATGAAGGAATCAAATTAACTCATCCTTTTACTTATATCCTTATTATCAAAAGTAAAAAAGAATAGGTATTTTTTAAACTAATCAAAAACACTTTTATTCATATTTTATCTTATTATTAAAAAAGGTTTAAAAGTATTTTTTACTAATATTTTTAAAATTTGCGTATCTTTTTTACAATTAACGTGTTTTACTATATGAAAATTAATTATATGAAAATTTTTAACTTTACAGCTGAGAAGTCCCTCTGTGAAAGCTTAGAGTAGTTCACAAAAATTATTATGGTTACATAAAAAAAATAATATAAAAGAGGGGGGTAATAAAAGCTATTTTTCAACCTTCGCATTTTATTTCCCCTCCTTTATTTTTTATTAAAATATATGAAAAATGGAGGTATAAAAAAATGATTAAAAAGATTGGAATTCTAATTCTTGTAGTGATAATAAGTATGTGTACTGTTATTCCTATAGCTCTAGCTGATAATAATGATGATCAAGATGATGGTAATGTTATAACAGTTGAGGATGAAGGGAAAAATATATTTAAAATGATCTGGGATAAGATAACCTCAACTCTTTCCTTTAGTGAAAATGGCGAAGAAACAACCATTGATGTTGAAGAAGAACACCCGAGTGGAAAAGCAAATCATGGAGCCATAGTATCTATAATTGCCAAGATAACTAATAAATTAGAATCAGTTGTAGGTAAGACTCACGGAATGATTATGAGAGCCATTGCTAAGACTAATTGGGGCAAAAAAATTGAAGAAAAAGATTCTTTAGATGATGGTGGAGATATTAAAGAAAATGGAGAAGAACCTACAGATATCCCTCCTAAAAAATCCATAGCAGTTTTAGAGAAAGTTTTTGACAAAATTATACTTAATTTTTTTGATATGCAAAATGAAGTCTTAAAAAAAGTTAAAGATAAAGTTCCTGAAAAAGCTAAGTTAGCTATAGAAAGAGCAATTGAAAATAATGAAAGAAAGATGGAAAGAATGGAAAAGATTATTAAAGCGCGTGTACTGGAAAGGGTTAAAAATAGAAATCCAAATAATGAGTAAAAAATAATCAATAAATAAAAGAAAGCAAACTCCAAAAGATTATTTTTCTTTAATGGTCTTTTGGAGTTTCAATTTTTTTAGCCATTTTAAAAAATTTTTGGATATCATTCCAAACTTGTCTTTTAGCTTCTAAATCATAAAATGATTTAACAAGATCATTTGTAACCAAAACTTTAATTTCAAGCCAAAGAGTATATATATTTCCAGGATAAAATTCAATCTCCTCATCATCTTCCATTCTAATAAGATTAAATGTTCTTGTAGCTAATTCACCCATTGATAATATTAGCTTTGGTTGGCATGTTAAAATTTCCAATTTTAGAAATTTTGAACAATTTTTGAAACACCTTTCTCTTATTTCTTCACTTACAAAGCATTTGACTACATCAGTACCATAAAGATTTGAGTAATCATAATTAAGTTTCTCACATGACTTTTTTATAGCATTCCCACTTTTCCCAAAAAATGCTATATTGCTATCCCCTTCCCTTTTAGTAAAAGTAGATTTTACTATGAACAAATCTGCCATTGGATGACCACTACCAAATACTTTAATCTTGGAATTCTCGGGAAAACATAAATTACAACCTTTTATGTCACTACGGATTTCATTCATTTCATATTCAGCTTTATCATAATAAAGCTTATATAACTCTTTAAAATCGTTTGAAACAGATTTTTCCATTTTTTAAAACTTAAGTTTTATATATAGCTTTGCGACATGGTTTCGAAGACATTTAGTCGAGAAACTAAGTCCAAAGCTTCTCTTATTTCTTATTTTTTAAAATTTATTATAATATTGCTTCTAAAAATCTCTTTGTTCTCGAATTTTGGGGGTTTTTAAACATCTCCTCAGGAGTATTTTCCTCCATAATAATCCCATCATCCATAAATATCATTCTATCTCCAGCTTCTCTTGCAAATCCCATCTCATGAGTTACGACAACCATTGTCATTCCACTAAGTGCTAATGATTTCATTACATCTAAAACTCCCTTAATAAGTTCTGGATCAAGTGCTGATGTAACCTCATCAAATAGCATTATATCTGGATTCATTGCGAGTGCACGAGCTATAGCAACTCTCTGTTTCTGTCCTCCTGATAATTGAGCTGGAAAGGAATTGATTTTATCTGAAAGTCCAACCTTATTTAACATTTCTTTAGCTGAATGTTCCGCATCTTTTTTACTCATCTTTAAAACTTTCTGTGGAGCTAAACTGACATTACCTAAAGCAGTTAAATGTGGAAATAGATTAAAAAGTTGAAATACTATACCTATTTTCTGTCTAACTTTATTTACATCAATTCCTGGTTTTGTTATTTCAACTCCTTCAATGAAAATTTTTCCAAAAGTTGCTTCCTCAAGTAGATTTAAACATCTTAAGAAAGTACTCTTACCAGAACCACTGGGTCCTATTAATACTAAGACCTCACTCTTTCTTAATTTTAAATTTATACCTTTTAAGACATGGAGATCTCCAAATTTTTTATGAAGGTTTACTACCTTAATCAATTATCTTATACCTCCTCTCTAAATAATGTACCAATTGAGACAAGGGTAATGTAATTAGCAAGTATATAAAAGCAGCAGCAGTATAAGTTGAGGGATTTACTTTCCATGTAGCTATTTCTTTTGCTGCCCTAAGTAATTCAACAACAGCTATTACAGATAAAAGAGATGAATCCTTAAGAAGAATAATGAAGTCATTTGTTAGGGGTGGAGTGACTCTCCTGAGAGCTTGTGGTAAAACAATATACCGCATTGTTTGAAAGAAGTTCATTCCTAACGAACGAGATGCTTCTATTTGACCCCTCTCAATGGACTCGATACCTGCTCTAAAAATTTCAGCAATATAGGCAGCACTATTTAAGGATAGAGCTAATAAACCAGCAAAAAATCCGGATAAATTAATCCCTATATATGGTAGTGCATAATAAGCAAACATAATTTGCATAAGTAATGGTGTCCCCCTAAAAAATTCAATATAAGCTATGCTTGGGTATTTAAAAACCTTTATTTTGGATATTTTCATAATTGCTAAAATAAGTCCAAATATTACTCCAAAAAATTCAGCTATAACTGAAAACTTAATAGTTAATACTGCTCCTTTTAAAAGAAAGGGCAATGCATCTTTCATAACAGAATAGTTAAAATAATATCTTATTAGTTTTTGTAAATTCTCCATCTTTACTCCAAAATTATTTTCTTTTTCGGATTACATATTTCATATATATTCTGTGCTGTTATTTTTTACACATCTCTATTTGTTTACTAAATACTCTAATTTGTGTTCTTTGTAATTCTATAATGTTTTTTAATAATTTTTAAAATAATAATATGTATTATTAACGAGTTAGGTTAACACTTTTAATATTATTTACTAACTATTCACCCCCACCTTTATCCTCCCCCATCAAGGGGGAGAAAAGTTTCATTAAAATCCACACAGCATATTAACTAAAACCCTTAATTATCTCCATCCCCCCCCATTAAGGGGGAGAAAAGTCTATATAATACTATTTTTTAAAGAGCAAACTGTAAACTTATCTCGTGTATAGTACAAATTGCGTAATAACTAACTTAGTTTAAGATTTTAACATAAATAGTATTTTAAAAAAAAATTGCACAAGTTAAATATTTAATAATAACCTGTGCAATCTTTATAAAATGATGCTTATAAACAACCCTATTTATTACTCAGCAAACCAAATATTATATATTTGATCGTATGTACCATCTTCCTTCATTTCATTTAGAACTTTATTTACAGCTTCCAGTAATTCCGGAGTATCTGGAGCAAAAGCTACTCCATATGCTTCTCCAGTTTTTATCTTCTCTGCAAGCACTAATCCTGGATTTTCCTTTACAATATAAAGAGAAGTTGAAAAATCATTTATTATTGCATCAATTCTTCCAGCTTTTAAATCCTCGAATGCCAATAAGATATCATCATAAGTCTTTGTCTCAGCTATATTCATCTCTTCAGCAATCTTTTCAGCTTCAATTGCTCCTGTTGTACCTATCTGAACACCTAATGTCTTCCCTTCTAAATCTGCTTTTGTATTAATTCCACTATCCTCTTTGGTAGCAATTGATTGATCTGAATCAAAATATGGATCTGAGAAATCCATCTCCTCATCTCTTTCTGGTGTAATAGTCACTGCAGATATTACAATATCAAATTTATGAGCAATCAATGCTTGAAATATTCCATCCCAAGCTGTATTCACAATTTCTATTTCAAGTTCTAATCTTTTTGCTATTTCCCTCACCAGATCCATATCAAATCCGACAAACTCATCACCCTCAACATTCTCAAATGGTGGATATGCAATATCACTACCTACAGTTAATACTCCATCTGCAATAGTTGTAAATCCAATAACTTCCTCTGTTGGAGCTTCAGTTGGTTCTTCAGTAGCAGTAGGTTCTTCAATAACCGGTGTTGGACAACCAGTAAATGTTAGTGATAGTGATGCAACAATTGAAAGAGTTACAGCCATTAAAACTATTTTTTTAATAAGATTCATTTTAAACCTCCTTATCAATTTTTTATAACAAATTAAATGTTTTATAAAATCACCTCCTATTTATTTTTTAATTGCTTCTTCTTCAATAAGATGTGCAACTTCTATTTTCTTATATTTCTTTATGAGAATTTTGAAATAATTATAAAGTATTAAGTCAGAATATTAACATTTTCACAACCTAAAGTCAATATAATGTGAACTACTCCTACCTGAAGGAGGGAGTCTTAGGCAACTAATTTAATGATAAAATTAGTATATAATAAAATTCAATTTATAATAAAATTTATTTAAAATAAAAAAATCATGAAATTTTAGGGAGTTTCTTTGTTAAATTTAGCAATATTTTTAATTTCATACATCATAGGTTCAATTCCCTTTTCCTATATTATTGCCAAACTTTTTAAAGGAAAGGATGTTAGAAAATTGGGTACTAAAAATGTTGGAGCAATGAATGTTATATCAGTTGCTGGTTTAGTACCAGGGTTGATTGCTCTATTCTTTGATATTTTAAAAGGAGCTTTGACTGTATATTTAACTGAAAAAATTACTGGAAATTTAGCTGTATCCCTATTTGCTGGTCTTTTTACAGTAATAGGGCATAATTGGTCAATATTTTTAAAATTTAAAGGTGGTAAAGGAATTGCTACAGCAATAGGTGTTTTATTATTAACATCCCCGCTTTCAGTTTTGATTCTTTATTTAATTATTATCCCGATTATTATACTTATAACTAATGATTCTTTCATGTCAGCTTCTATAGGATTTCTAATCTTTCCCTTGATTTTATGGTTTTTAGAAAAAAACATCTGGTTGGTAATATTCGGTATATTAATCGCTGTTGTGATAATAATAAGACATTTAGAAGAACTTAAAACATATTTTAGTGGAAGAAGAGAACTAAATTCGATAGTTGAAAAGATTAGAAATTATATATTAAGAAAGAATAGTCAAAAACAAAATACTCATCTATAAAATAAATTTGTAAAATTCTGATAAGTCAAGCTCTTCTAATTTCTCTTTGGTGGGAACTCCATTTTCATCCCAACCTCTTATTTTATAATAATCATCTAAGAGCTTATCAAGGTTTATGATTTTTCCAAACATATCATTATCATCTTTCCTGTAAGTCAATACTCTTAAAGGAAGATTGTCATCTTTTCTAGTTATACCTAAAGAACAGTTAAAAATTCTTTTAAGATTATATATTCTCTCTCCCACTTTCAAGAACTCATTAAAATCCAGATTCCAATCTGTTATCAGATTTAACCATTCTAATATTTTTTTAGGAGAAGCTTCGTAGAAAATTAAGAATTTACATATCTTTAATGAGTCAAGTATTGCCATATAATTCTGCATTTTTACTACCATCTCTGCTTTCCCCACAGTAGAGTATTTATCTAGTACATCATTTAAACCCAGGTCTGGAATTGTAAAAGATCTTTCTATAACATGCGATAAGGCTTGAAGATGACATCCTCCTCTATTTCCCGTAGCGTAACCTAAGGCAAGACTTGAGAATGTTCTTGGATCATGTGCTGGAAGTTCCAATCCTTTGCAGTGTATAGCAAATTCTTTACTATTATTTCCAAGTTTTTCAGAAGCAATTCTGACACCTTCTGCTAATAAATCCCCTATTTTTTCCCTGAAGGCTATCATTTTAATTAATTTTAAAACTATATTTGCATCTCCCCATTCGATTTCAATATTGGATTCTAAATTATTGAAATATCCTTTCTCGTAAGCTTCCATGGCAAAAGCTATCACTGAACCTGTAGATATAGTATCCAATCCGAATCTATTACACATTTCATTTGCTTTCATAACTGCAAACATATCATCAATATAACAATTTGCACCCAACATTGAAATACTTTCATATTCAGGTATAGATCCGATAATTTTTCCATAGGGACTTTCGGTCTCAGCAACTCCACCACACCCAATTGGACATTTTGCACAGTAAAAATTACCTTTTTTTGCAATTTCAACCATATTCTTTCCATTTAAGCTTTCTCCACCCTCTAACCACCTTCCACTTATCCAGTTTTTCACTGGAACATCCCCTATCTCCATATTTCTTTTAAAACTCCCAGCTGTCCCATATTTCCTAAAACGACTAGAAGCTTTCACTATATCAGGAACTACCTTTCTAATAGATTCAATAAGCTTATTTGGATAAGCTATCGGAATTTTTATTTCGGTCTTCCCGTCTTTTTTTCTGCTCTTTTTAATTAGGGTTACAATAGCCTTAAGATTTTTTGAACCCATGACTGCTCCCATTCCACATCTACCAAGTGCTCTTCCATGTTTTCCATCAGTCATAATAGAAGCAAATCTAACTAAGTTCTCCCCTGCTTGTCCAATAACCATTGCAGATATTTTATTTTCCACTTTTCCAACTTCAATATTTCCTACTTCTTTATTTAGAATCTCATATGTTTCATAGGTATCTTTCCCCCAGAGATGTGAAGCATTTTTTATCTGAACATTATCTTCAGAAATTATTATGTATACTGGAATTTTAGAGGAACCATAAACAACAATCCCATCCACTTTATTTCTTTTTAAAATATCTCCAAATGTACCACCAACATCTGCTTCACCCCAGATCCCAGTTAAAGGAGATCTAAATGCAACACTGTGTCTTCCAGATGATGGAACTTTTGTTCCAGTGAAAGGTCCTGTGGTAAAGATAATAGGAGTTTTTGGATTAAAAGGTTCAGAATTTATATCAAATTCAGCTAAATATAAATAAGCAGCTAATCCTGCACCCCCAAAATATTGTATTGCCACATGTTCTTTTATTTTCCTTTTCTCCACATTCCCTGTTGAAAGATTTATATAAATTAAGTTATTAGCATACCCATAGAGCATATTACCCTCTCTCTTTCCCTAAACAACTAAAATTATTTTTTATATTAAACATATTAAACATTTTTCTAAATATCATATATATTTATTAGTTTAACCTATAAGGTTAACACTTTTTAATATGATTTATTAATTATTCACCCCCACCCTATCCCTCCCCCATCAAGGGGGAGGAAAATTTCATTAAAATACACACTACATATTAATTAAAACCCTCAATTTCCTCCTTATTAATGAGGGAGAGAAATTTTTATTAAAATCTACACTGAGTATTAATTAAAACTTACCATTATCTCCTACATCAAAGATGGGAAGAAATTCTAAAATAAATTTTTTAAGATTGAAATTCTATAATTTTTTAAAGGAGAAATTCTATAATTTTTTAAAGTATAAATTCTATAATTAATCAAATTTTTCTTATTTTAAAAACTTATATTTAGAAATTTTCGTTTATAATAGTATAATATTGAGCGGGTATAGTATAAGGGTAATACGCAAGCTTCCCAAGCTTGAATCGGGGGTTCAATTCCCCTTACCCGCTCCAATTTACAAATTATGATTTCTTTATAACTTACAATCATAGCTTAGAAGAGTAATACATTGATATATTTGATGTAAAATTTCTTGAGTTTAAAAATTCAATAGTAGTTTTAAATTACATTTATCTATTCTAACTTAATTAATTTTAGTATACAATGTGTCTAATGATAGGGGTTTAGTCCCCAATTTATCCAATGACTAAAGCTGTTGGGTTTCTTACTTATTTTATTCTGAAATTAAATTCAAATAATTAGAAGTCAAACCACTAGATAATATATAATAAAATAATAACAATTATTATGAATCATAAATAATATTAATAATTAAAAAGGAGGAGTTTAAAAAATGACAAACGCAGAAGAAAGAGGTTATAGTTCAGGATTAGCAGTTGGATTAGGATTATCCTTAGGTTTACTTATTGGATTAGCCATAGGTTTGCTATATGCCCCAAAACCTGGGAAGGAAATGCGAGAGGAACTCAAGACAAAAGGCTTAGAATATTTTGAAAAAAGCAAAGAAGGTTGGGAAGTTGCTTTGGAGAAAGCAAAAGAGGGAATAGAAATTGGAAAAGCTAAAATTGAAGAATTGGCAGGGAAAATGAAGGAATCAACAGCTAAAATTGAAGAACAAGTAGAAGAGTAGAATCACAAAGTGAACCACTCTACAAAAGTTTTTATATTTCTACTAGTTATTGGGTATTGATATTTTTTACCAACAACTATCAAAAACATAATAGAAAAAATATAAAAATATTATATTTTATTACTCCTCAGCTGAAATATCTTCAACCTCTACCCTTTCTTCAACTTTTATCTCTGGTCTTTCCCTTTTTATTTTTGGTCCTGAAACAGGGATAAAATTCACATTTGTATCATACAGCTTTACTCCCAATCTATTTGCTGAACTCTTTACAATTTCAACTATTTCCCTCGTTTTTTCAGTTAAATCCAAACCTTGTTCAACTCCCAAATCAAGATTTGTTATTATTCCAGATCTTTTTGGCAATATACCAACTCTTACAGACTGAATATTTGAAACATTCATAACATCATTATGAATCTGCTTTCGTATTGAACTCAACGACATTGTGGCTTTTCCCTCTTTTACATTAACAATCTTCACTGCTTTAGGTTTTTTTCTAATAAACTCTAAAATTAGTAAAGCAAAACATACAAAAAGGAAAATTAACCAGAAAAACAATAGAACCCATCGATTCATTGAATTGTAATAATCTGCAAATCTATTTAACATATCTCCAATATCAATTAATGGTAAGAATGTATTAAGCAGTGCACCTAAACTTAAAATGAGTAAAAAAAGAATTAACAGGATTACTAAAATTCTATTAAATATATTCATTATTTTATCTCCTTTGTATAATATTTTTTATAATTTTATCTATTTTAACATTTTTTCTATTATCACTCTTGATATAATCTTATATTACATATTATTAAGAACTATGAGAGAGTAAGGTTTAAAAATAATTGAAATATTACTAAAAGCTAAGACATCTAAACTTATTTTATTTTCCTTAAGTCTATAGATATGAATTCTTACAAGTAGTATAAGCCCTAATATGAAATTTTTATAAGCTTGCCATAGTTCACAATGTGAGATACCCTACGAATGTATAACACACCTTGAGGGTTCTTATATATAATAATATGAACTAATACTCAGACTAATGGTTACAATCCTTCTAAGTAAGTCGCCAGGATAAGTAGCACAAATGCTATTAATATTAGCCAGCCACCATATACCCTTGGAGTACCTGAAATAAATAGATGAAGAATAATACCAATCACACCAACTATCAAGGAAACCAACCATGTTATTAGCTTGGGAGCACTGAGTTTCATTTTTCACCTCCTTTTGTTAAATTTATAAAATTATGGAAAATATAAAAATTTATTAAAATCTAAATTTTTCCGTTTAAATATAAATTCTTAAATTTCAATTTCTTAAAATATTTCGACTCTTTTTAATATTAAATTCGTCTAATTATAAATTATTATAGATTATAATTATATTCTAAAAATATTTAGAATCTTAGATTTTATATTTTAAGATAAGTAAAAATTTGAAAAAAGTATTATATTTAACACTATACTAAAATTATTCAAATTTTAAAAGAGCAATCTTGCAGAAAATATAGAACATTTCTAAATTTTATTTAAAAAACAAATTCAATTTATTATTTTCTATGATATTTTTAAATTTTATTTAATAGCATTTCAAACACAGAGGTACTTACTTTGAAAATAAAACTTATTATAAATCCAGAGGCATATAGGGGAAAAGCGAAAAAGAAAATTGAGCAGATAAAAGAATATATAAAAAAAATAGATGTTGATTTTTCAATAGATTTTACACAAAGACCCAAACATGCTACAGGTTTAGCTAAAAGAGCAACTACTGATAAATTTGAAATAGTTGTAGCTGTAGGAGGAGATGGGACTGTTCATGAAGTATTAAATGGGATTTATGGTAGCAATAGTTCATTAGGTATTATACCCATAGGAGCGGGAAATGATATATCAACATGCTTAGGAATTCCTCAAAAAGATATAAAAAAGGCAATCGAGATTATAAAGGTTGGAAAAAAGAAAAAATTTGATCTCGGTAGAATAAATGGAGAATATTTTATGGGAGTTGCGGGAACCGGATTTGATACTATGGTTGTGGATTTCACATTTAAACACAGAAATTTATTGAAATTATTAGGCTCATTATTTTATATTTATGGTGTTTATAATGTTCTCATTAGATTTAAACCAATTTTTTTCAAGTTAACTACAAAAGAAACTGTTATTGAGAAAAAGGCTATGACAATTGCAGTGGGCAATTCGTGGATGTATGGAGGAGGAATGAAGGTTGTTCCGGATGCAAAACTTGATGATGGCTTATTTGATGTATGTATTGTTGAGGAAATATCCAAATTGGAATTCTTAAAAGTATTCCCAAGAGTATTTTCAGGAACACATATAACTCACCCTGCAGTAAAAATATTTAGAACTGACTTTTTAAGAATTGAATCTGATATAAAAATGAGCGTACAGGCTGATGGAGAAATAATAAAAAGTTTACCAGCAAATTTTGAACTTATTCCAAAAGCTCTTAATGCAATTGTTCCTTAATACATTCAACTATTTAAACTTTATATTCTTCCTTTCATTCTTATACATATCATATTAAGAACTAGTCTCTATAATTTGTTCGTTCTGATATGTATCA
>Ga0209979_1002198_pt1 | contig 19190 bp, 17 predicted proteins | sample AnhtaG_FD_183114 | JGI IMG/M metagenome (GOLD analysis project Ga0209979, IMG submission 183114) | Deep subsurface microbial communities from Anholt, Denmark to uncover new lineages of life (NeLLi) - Anholt_01485 metaG (SPAdes) (version 2) | ecosystem: Environmental > Aquatic > Marine > Oceanic...
CACCTGAAAATCGACCTCCCTCTCCCTGAAATAGGTGAAAGCGATGGCGGTCAGTATCTCGAAGGTGGTGAGCTCGCCGTAAGCATGGCGCCGATTCACCGCTTCAACCTCGGGCTGCAGCCTGTGCACCAAGGTTGCTAGCTCCCCCTCAGCGATATTCTCCCCATCGATGCTTATCCGCTCTCGAAAGGTATGAAGGTGGGGGGAGATGTAGAGCCCTGTCCTATAGCCTGAAGCGCCGAGGGCGGAGGCGATCATTGCCACCGTGCTCCCCTTCCCCTTTGTCCCAGCTACATGTATCGACCTCGCCCATAGGTGAGGGTTATCCAGTCGCCCCAAAAGCTCCTCCATGCGCCTCAGGTCAAAGTTGGCCGCAGAATAGAGGATTGCGGGCGATCTCTCGAAGTCTGTAAAGCTGAGGATATACTTTAGCGCCCCCTCATAGTCCATGGCCCTATTATATCACCGCAGGCAGGGCAGGGAAGCATTAGAAAGGGTGCAAGCGAAGAGGCAGAGCAGCGACAGGGGGTCATGAAGGGGAAAGGGTGATCAAAGGGGAAGGGCAGTTATCAATCAAGGTACAGAGGCTCATCGGGGAGAAAAAAGCGGTGCACCGATATATCCTTGGGACCGGGTTGGCTTGTGGCCTCCTCGTTTAGCCACCAGCTATGGAAGACATGCTGCCCAGCATAATAGTCCAGCGCCGACTTCTCGAAGACAAGTATCGGCTTACCAAGCACACGCCTCGCTGCCGGGTTTATTATCTCCTTGATCCTGAACAGAACATCCATGTGAGAGGTTTCGCCCAATAGCTCCTTTAGCTCATCGAGCCTGGCGTGCCTATTTCTCCAAAAGTACCAGAGCATCTTTGCGCTGCTTTCGTCCACTAAACGAACGACCTCGGCTATTTCCCCAGGCTCGATGCGACTTGCCCTATCCTTGGCATGGCTCTCAGCCACTGGATCTCCCCTCAAGCTTTTCTACCCTAGGGGTTAAAGAATCCGGATTTAGCGCAGCGGATAGGAGGTGATCCACCAGGCGGTCGAAGTCATACCCAGATTGTCGAAGGCTAGGGGCGACCCCCTTATTCCCTTTTATCTGGTCAAGCGCCGCATCCAGGTCCATTAGGGTGACCCTCCATCTTTCGATCTCCTCCTCGCTAACACCGTTTTGTTGCATTCGATGGAGGCGATCGAGCTTCAGGGCATCCTTTGTTATCTCTGAGAGGGTGATAGCCAAAGCGAGCACCCCTCTCGTAAGGTTGTCTTGCCGAAGATTAGATCCCGTGCTCTTCATCGCCTGATTCTCTTTGACGAAGGTTTTCAGGACCGGGGCTTTGCCGAGGCAAAGCCCCGGTCAAAGGAGCTCCCCTGTTGCCCGGGGTAGCATGGCTAATCCCTGGGGACAGCGGCAACCCCTTTTTAAAGCTGCAGCAAGGGCTAACCGCTAGAGCGCTGAAATTAGCTAATGTCCCCTTCATCTGGTGGCACTAAATAGGGAAGTATTGCCTAGTCTGTTCGTCTCTGCGGATCTTGCCCTGATCCATCAACTGGCGAATCGTTCTGCCAACCTCGATCCTGGAGACGCCAAGGGCTTCCTCGATAGCGGGCAGCTTTGTCCCAGGGTGCTCGGTAACATAGGACAAGATTCTTTCTGCCAAAGTCGGTTTCACCTGTGCTGCCCCTTTACTTCTAGACATAATCCTACCTCCCGAATTTCCAATCCTTGCGGGGCAGGTCAGGGCACACCTTCACTTGGCTTTTGAGCGGAGCCCGGGGAGTGTGCCCTGACCTTTCAGAAGCTATCGATTTCCATTCTAAAATTACGACCCCCTTGGCGCTACACCCAGAGGGCTCAAGTTGTCAAGGACGGTTTGGTCAACTTTTTTGACCTAAAAGGGTCGCTCAGTTCATTTTGAAATTGTCTGTTAAGAAAAGAGACCCAATAGGGTCTCAAAAGATTCCAATTTTATGAAGGTCGGCTTAAAGTAGACCTCTCCTATAGGCCTCGGCCACTGCCTCAGCGCGATCCTTAACCCCTAATCTATCGAAGATGTGGCTTACCCCCCGTTTCACCGTGGTCTCGCTCAAGAAAAGCTTAGCAGCGATCTCCTTATTGGTCGACCCGGTAGCAATTAAGCGTATGATTCCAAGCTCTCGTGGCGAGAGACAACACTTCTCACTGTTCTTGCCTCTAGCTAAGGAGGCAAACTCGCTAAAAAGTTCCCTGCTCAGAGAGCGGTGGAGTATCGACTCCCCTCGATGCACCGCTCTGATCGCCTGGATGAGCTCATCATTTCCCACATCCTTAATTAGGTAGCCCACAGCACCAGCCTCGATAGCTTGAGCCAGGTATTGGTCCCCATAAAGGGTCAATACAATGGCATTTGCTTCAGGGTGATGCTCTTTGATCTGGCGGATCGTTTCCACGCCCCCCATGCCGGGCATCCTGATGTCCAAGACAACGATATCAGGGGAGACAGTCCTTATTTGATGAAGCGCCTCCTCACCGCTGGCTGCCTCACCTACCACCTCCATATCCTCCTCCAGCTCGAGCATACGCCTGAGCCCCTGACGCACCACCGGGTGGTCATCTACCAGTAGAACTCGAATGCTCACCTCTCCTTCCTGGGATGGGAATTAGAAGGCTGAAGAAGCTAGCCCGTCGCCATTTTCGCCATGGGGGAGAGCTCCTTGGGTAGCGAGGTTGAGAGGGGAAGGGTTAGCGTTACCATGGTTCCTGCTCCCTCTGCGGTCTCCATCCTGATGGTGCCGCCCAGGGTTTCCGCTCTATCCTTCATGCCAAGAAGCCCTACTTTCTTTGCTGACCTTGCGTTGCCGAGCACCTGGCAAAGATCGAACCCCTTGCCATTGTCCCTGATCGCCAAGGAGAGCTCATCCCCCCGAAAGCGGAGGATAACATCGACCTCCGTTGCTTGAGCATGCTTTCTCACGTTAGCCAGGGCCTCTTGGGTGACCCGATAGATGGCGATCTGGGAAATTGGGGGGAGGCTGGGGGGAGCACCCTCGATCTCAAAGGAACAGGCGATGCCTGTTTCCTTTTCAAAGTTCTTTACATTCTGATGGAGCGTCTCGAAAAGACCCAGCTCCTCCAAGGCGGGAGGGTAAAGATCGACGATCACCCGGCGAAGCTCTTTTGTGCTCTGATCGATGAGGTTCTTTATCTCGGAGAGTTCCATCCCGGCTCGGGGGACATTATACTTATTGAGAATCCTACGGAGGGCTTGAATTCGATAACAGGCGGCAACCATCCCTTGGGCGGCACCATCGTGGACCTCCAGGGAGATCCTTTTCCTTTCATGCTCCTGAGCGAGGATGGTCTGCTTCAGGAGCTGCTCCACCCGATTTTGCTGGGTTTTCACCCTACTAAAGAGCCTGGCGTTTTCGATGGCAATCGCCGCTTGCCCACATAGGATGGAGAGGAGTTCCAGGTCACTATAGTTGAAGGGAGCCCCCCCGGTCTTGCTGCTCCTCAATACACCGATCACCCCCCCTTTGGCCACCAGGGGCAGGCAAAGCACTGAGGAGGCCCCCATCTCGGTCATCGCCCTTTTTAGAGAAGGGTCAATGGGTGTCTCCTCGGTAAGCAAGAGCGGCTTTGCTGTCTTCGCCACCCAGCCGGCGAGCACCTCCCCCTTCCCTTCCTCACTATTGTTTAGCCTCTGCAAAGGGCCAAGGGCTGCCTTCACCACGAGCTCCTGCCCCCCTTCATCGAGGAGCATCAGAGAGACGCTATCGGCCTCGGTCTCCCTCCAAACGATCTCCAGGATGACATCGAAAAGCTTCCCCAGCTTCACCTCGGAGAGGAGGGTTTTGCTGATCTCAAAGAGGGGGAGCAGCGCCTTTAGCCTTCTGTTATCCCTAACTAGCCTCCTTCTCTCCAGAGCATCCTCAATGGCCCTCTCCAGCTCGCTTGCCGTAAAGCGAGAGGCCAAAAAGGCCTGGGGCCCCGATTTTAGGGTTTGAAGGGCGCTATCTATGCTCTGGTGGTTACCAAGGAGGACGAGGGCTATAGAGGGATCGCTCCTTCTCACCGCCTCCACTAGACCCAATCCTGCCCTGGTTTCGGTGATCAGGAGGTCGAAGCGTTCCTTCCTGATGAGTTGGATCGCTTCTTTCTCGCTAGGAACACCCGCCACCTGATAGCTTTCCCCGATCGCCGCCTCTATCCTTTCCAGGAGCGAGGCTTGGCCTGTATCCACCACCAGGATTTTCCCCTTTGGCATAATACCCCCGAAGGCTTCATGAAGAAAAAAACTCTCCGGGCTGGTTGCCCGAAGAGTTTATTACGTGCTTCCTACTCGGCGGCAACCCAGCCATCATGGCTCAATAAGTGAGCTTTAGACCTGTGGCTTTGCGCCCCCCGATTTCTCGGGGTTTGCCTTTTTCGCCTGGCTCTCCCTGAGAGCGAATTAAAGAATAGAGCCTTGGCCTAGGAATTGCAATCGCCGAGAAATTCGCTTATGTTAAGCAAAATGAAGCTAGATTAGCTTATGTCAACTCTCTCCTATAATATCTCTCTATTGCTCACCGTTGCTTCCAATTTCGGCCAATTTTATGTAACCTTAGCCCCAGTCTTGCCTTCTACGGTTTAGGCAGCACCTATGGTATAATACCTTCATGTTCACTCATCTTCATATCCATACCGAATATAGCCTTCTCGATGGCATGTGCCCCATTCCCCAGCTCATCTTCAGGGCAAAAGAGCTGGGGATGGATAGCCTGGCGATCACCGACCACGGCGCTATGTATGGGGTGATCGAATTCTATCTCGCTGCTAGAGAGGCGGGGATAAAACCGATCCTCGGTTGCGAGCTCTATGTTGCCCCCTTTGGCCGCCACTCCAGGGTCGCCGCCGACAAGAACCCTTATCACCTCATCCTGCTCGCCAGAAACGAGGCGGGTTATCAGAATCTCATCCAGCTCACCACTAAAGCCCACCTTGAGGGCTTCTATTATAGGCCAAGGGTGGATAGGGAGCTTCTAGCCCAGCACCATGAGGGACTGATCGCCCTCTCAGGGTGCACCCAGGGCGAGATACCCCGCCTCATCTTGGAGGGGCGACCCGATGCGGCGAGGAAGGCCGCCCTTTGGCACAGGGAGGTCTTCGGCGATTTCTTTCTCGAGCTTCAACGCCATCCCATTCCGGAGCTGGAGGAGATAAATGCCGAGCTCATCGCTATAGGCGGTGAGCTGGGCATACCCATAGTCGCTACCAACGATGTCCATTATGTCCTTAGGGAGGATGCCTACTCCCATGAGCTTCTCCTTTGCATCCAGACCAACTCCACCATCTATGACGAGAAGCGGATGAGGATGCCCAGCGATTCCTTCTACCTCAGGGGCGAGGGGGAGATGGCGGAGCTTTTCTCCGATCTCCCCCAGGCTTTAGAAAACACCCAGCGCATCGCCGAGATGTGCCATCTCGAGCTGGAATTCGGGCGTCTTCTCCTTCCTGAGGTGAGGACGCCCCAGGGTAAGACCGTCGATGATTACCTTGAGGAGCTCTGCCGTGAGGGGGTCAGGCGACGCTATGGCGAGGTCACCACTGAGGTGGCGGAGCGCCTCAACTACGAGCTGGAGGTCATCCGAAAGACCAATTTCGCCAACTATTTTCTTGTTGTTTGGGACCTCATATCCTTTGCCAAGGAACGAAACATCCTCTTCGGGGTCCGGGGTAGCGCTGCGGCAAGCCTGGTCCTCTACTGCCTGGGGATCACCGATATCGACCCCCTGGAAAATAGGCTGGTCTTCGAACGCTTCCTCAATGTGGAGCGCAGGGAGATGCCGGACATCGACCTTGACTTTCAGGATGACCGACGCGATGAAGTGATCTCCTATGCCGCCCAGAGGTATGGACACGACCGGGTGGCCCAGATCATCACCTTCGGCACCTTGGGGGCAAGGGCAGCGCTCAGGGATGTGGGCAGGGCTCTGGGAATGCCCTATGGGGATGTCGATCGGGTGGCGAGATTGGTTCCTTTAGGGGTAAACATGACCTTGGAGAGGGCGCTTGAGGAGAACAGCGAGTTAAGAAACCTTTACTTTGAGGATGAGGTGGCGCGCCAGCTGGTGGATAACGCGAAGAGGGTGGAGGGTATCGCTCGCCATGCCTCAACCCACGCCGCGGGGGTGGTCATCTCCAGGGAGCCTCTCACCCAGTATGTGCCCCTTCAGAGACCAGCCAAGGGCGATGAAGGGACGATCGCGATGACCCAGTTCCCTATGGAGGCTATCGCCCAAATAGGCCTGCTTAAGATGGACTTTCTGGGGCTGCTCAACCTGAGCATATTGGGGAAAGCAAAGGAGGTCATCGCCCAGACTAGAGGAATAGAGATCGACCTGAACCAGATCCCCCTCGATGACGCCAAGACCTTTGAGCTCCTCTCCTCAGGGGAGACCACCGGGGTTTTCCAGCTTGAGGGGGCGGGGATGCGGCGCTTTGTCAAGGAGCTCAAACCCTCCTGTTTTAGCGATATTGCCGCCATGATCGCCCTCTACCGGCCCGGTCCCATGCAGTACATCCCTACTTTTATCAAGGCCAAGCATGGCCTGGAACCGATCCAGTTCCCCCATCCAGACCTTTCCCAGATCTTAGAGGAAACCTACGGGGTGATTGTGTACCAGGATCAGGTGCTGCTCATCGTTCAGGCCTTTGCTGGCTATAGCCTGGGACAGGCTGACGTCTTCCGAAAGGCCATGGGAAAGAAGATTCCCGAGGTGATGAGGAGGCAGAGAAAGGGCTTCATCGCTGGGGCAAAGAGGATGGGATTCTCCGAGGAGGTGGCCAGGGAGGTCTTCGATCTTATCGAGCCCTTCGCCGGCTATGCCTTCAACAAGGCTCATAGCGTAAGCTATGCCATGATCGCCTATCAGACCGCTTACCTTAAAGCGAACTATCCTGTGGAGTATATGAGCGCTGTGCTTACCATGAACATGGGGCAGCCAGATAAGGTTGCCTTCGCCATCGCCGAGTGCCGTCGCGTGGATATCCCGGTGCTCCCCCCTGACGTCAACAAAAGTAGCGACACCTTCGCTATCGAGAAAACGGATGGCAAAGAGGGCATTCGCTTTGGGCTGGCGGCGATCAAGAACGTTGGTCTCGGGGCGGTGAGGCCGATCATCGCCTCCCGCGAAGAAGGGGGGGAGTTCAAGTTCCTCGAAGAATTCTGCCGCAGAGCTGACCTGCGCGCCATCAATAGACGAGCCTTGGAAAGCTTGATCAAGGTTGGAGCCTTGGACCCTCTGGGTCATCGTGGCGCCCTTCTCGCTAGCGTCGACCGAATCATGTCCCTTTCCCAGCGAGAGCAGAGGCTTAAGGAGACAGGGCAATCCACCATGTTCGACCTATGGGGAGATAGCACGCCCCTGCCCCTGCCTGCTCTGGAATTGGCCCCAATGGAGGTCTCCCTTAGGGAGAGTCTGGCTTGGGAGAAGGAGCTTTTGGGGGTCTACCTGTCGGAGCATCCCTTCAGCCGCGCCGCGCCAAAGCTCGCCCCCTCTGTCACCGCCTTCTGCGGTCAGATCGATGAGGAGATGGTGGGGCAGGGGGTGGTGACTGCGGGCATCGTTATCTCGGTGCGCCAACTCTTCACCAAGGACAGACGCCCCTTTGTTAGCGCCACCCTTGAGGACCTCGAGGGCAGGATAGAGGTCACCGCCTGGCCCGAGATCTATGAGCGAACCAAAGAGCTTTGGATCGAGGGCAACATCCTCCTCGTGGAGGGAAGGGTGCGCGTGAGGGGAGACCGGGTGCAACTGAGCTGCGATAGGGTTCGCCTCTATCAGCCTGAAGAAAGGGTTAGCGCACCGGCCCCGCCGAAGAGACATAGGCTTCTTATCAATATTGCTCAAACCGCCGATGAAGAGAGCGATGTGGCGAGACTTTGCCAGATCTTCGATATCCTCAGGGATTACCCGGGAGAAGACGAGGTTTGCCTCAGTGTGACTGGAGGCGATGAGACGGTTAACCTTGAGCTCCCAGACCTCACCACAGGCTACTGCCCCGAGCTTCACCAGCGACTGGCCGCCATCGTTGGCGAGGGCAATTTGGCGGTTGAGTAAAAAGAACCTGGAAAATCACCAATTTCTGTGGGTTCATTCAGGGCCGATCGTGGAGCCACCGGACGTATTTATGTCGCCCATGGTGGGCTCCCCAATGTAGGTAAGGTGTGAGGCACCGCTCAGGTCAGCATCTAATCTGCCATCCAAGTTTACTGTACTACGGCCGGCGCCGCTGAGGGTAACATCTGCGTTGTTAACCGGGAAATCAGCCAGTTCCACATGGCTGGCACCGGAGGCTTCGATTACTATGTCGCTGGCCGAGCCCTGCAACTGAACGCTACTGGCTCCTGATACGTCAAAATCGGCATCACCGGCTGTTATGTCACCGGTAACCCTGCTGGCTCCAGATATGTCAAACTCTATGTCGCCGGCTGACATATCAACCATATCCAGCGAGCTTGCCCCGGACAGGTCAAGAATGAAATCGTGTGAAGAGCTAAATCCTTCAACGGTACCATGTGCCGCCCCTGATAACTGTAACTCGTAAAGATCGGGCATGGTTATTTCGGCCCTCAAGGTGGGAAAAGTGTAGCGGAAGGCCGGTTTGAGACCTACTTTTAGTGTCTCTCCTTCTTTAGAAACCTGGATATATTCAAATAGATTATCGTCCGCAGTTATGCTAACGCTGTATGAATCAGACTGGACAATCTCAACCTCAAAGGCATATCCTACCTCAACACGGGTAAAACCGCTGAAATCCATTTCTTGAGTGTCCAGGTTCCCGGAACCTGTTACCACGCCTACTTGACAGCCCATTAACAATCCCGAGGTCAAAAGTACCGCCATCAATACTGCCACTATTATCGAAGTTGGAAGCTTTCTCATAGTTACCCTCCTAAACCATTAGCGTATAAGCAACAACTGTGACTAACCGTTACTGCTAAGCTGTCGGTTAATATAGTGCTGTATCTAAAGCTTGTTAGGATTCACCTTTTCTAACTCCCCAATATCGTGCGAGTATGCCAGCACCTAACCAGCAGACAAACATAATAATAACACCTGTAGTGGTAGGATATACGTGTGTTAACGCCCCTATTAAAAGAAAAATGAGTCCCATTCCACCTACAAGACCAATAATGGCCCGTTTAGCATTGGTTGACATGTTAACCACCTCCTTGTGCACAGATACTATATCTGATCCAAGGTTCCCCATATCAACAAAAAGGAGTGGAGGCTAGCTCTGTTCCTTCCTTATCTTCTCTGCCTCTTTTTCTATTGCTCGTCTATCCGATTTTCCTTCAAAGACAAATACACGTAAAAAATGAGGCAACACGATAAAAATACCCCAAGGGCCCAGGACCCACAGGAACCAAGGATACCCTCGGTCACCAAGCACCCATATTAAAAAGCATATGATATTTACGCCCGCGTAGACGACAAAGTGACCCCAGAAGTCTCTCTTGGCCTTAACTCTTTTCTTGGCTGCCTTATAGATTTGCTCTTCAGATAGCTGTTTTGACATTCCTTCACCTCCTTGTGCAGGATACTATACTAACCCAAGATGCCCCATATCAACAAATGTGTGGCTATGTTACCCCCCCCGCGCAATTTCTGTCAATACCTCTAACTAGCCCAAAACCAGCTCCCGCAAACTGGAGAACTGACTACGTGCAACTCTACATACTCATCGGAGGGATTGTAGGCTTAGCCGGAGTTGTTTCAGTGTCGGTTATATTGATAAGAAGGAGCAAAGCACTGCTGGAAGAGCTATAAAGGTCTCTAATTAGCTTGTCGAGAGAACGCCTCTATCTCAAGGAGGCGCTTTTTCATCTCCAAACCTGCGGAGAAACCTCTTAGGCTGCCATCCCTGGCCAGCACACGATGACAGGGGACTACAATGGGGAAGGGGTTTCTCGCCAGAGCTTGCCCTACAGCGCGGAAAGCCCTTGGCCTTCCTATCTGCTGGGCGATCCAGCCGTAGCTTTTGGTCTCACTATAGGGGATAAGGCGCGTCGCTTGCCACACAGCGCTTCTAAAGGGGGTGGCGCCGGCTAGGTCCAGCTCATCGGCAAAGGAGATGGGCTCGCCCTTAAAATAGCGCCTCAAACGATCGGGCAGGTCGCCAAAAGGGGAGGGGTCGGCGATCACCCCGGCCAAGCCTATCATCAGGAGATGGAGCACCGCCTTTGGGGAGGATTGGGGCAAAACAATGCGGCGCAGCCCCGCTGAAGAGCCAACCAACCCCATCCAACCAAGCTCGGTTTCAAAAAGGGTATAGCATACCCGCACGCTGTTTAGAGTAGCAAACCCGGTTTCCTTTGTCCAGTCAGGTCACCACAATCAAGCGGGAGGGTGGTCACCCTTCGCTGAGAAAACTGGCACCCCTTCCCAGGCCTCTTCCAGCACTCTGAGCTTTGCCTCCACCTCCTCCTCCCTCTTCTTCATCACGGGAATAGATTCCGTCAGTTTGTGGTAATACCCTTTTACCCTGTCGACGTCGCTAAGCTGAGATAGTATCAGAGTTATGTTGACCTCTCCTCTTTCTCTAGGATAGTCACCGCTTCTGATCGTGGCATCCGGTGCTAGCTCTTTCAAATAGTCTCCGATCTCTTTAATCGTGTCCATATTCATTTCCTTGCTCGGAGCCGACAGCAGGTACAGAGCGCTTCCCGCATCTTGTGGCCTACAATCGAGCGAAAGCTCGCTCAGTGCCTCGTCCATGGCCTGTAGCCCTTTGTGCGTCTCTGTGCCCTTCTTTCTGAAGTCCCGCTTCCTTTCCAAGGGAACTTTAAAGAGTGATAAACCAGATGTGCCAAAGCCTATCGCTGTCCATCCTCCCAGCGTCTGTATTATGTCGCCGGCGTCGACCACCCTTGCTCCAATATACTTCCTTTTTTTCTCCTCCCCAGCACAAAACAGGTTGAAGAAGGGAGCCACTATTTGCCTGTTGATTTCCTCCATATTATGTCTGAGGCTTGAATCCTTTCGTAGGTACCTTTGGTTGTCGGCAAGAAATACCGCATCGGCAACGGAATATACAGACTTGAGGCAGGTAGCTGTGTTGTAAACGGATCTCAGCTCGGCATTTTCCTCATGTTCAAAGGGGAGGACAACCAGGGCATAAACCGGTTTGTCTCTGTACCTTTCCTTTATGATCTCTACCACTATGGGCAAACTTCCAGAGCCCGTGCCGCCTGCCGCTCCACCAACTATTAGAAAGGCATCCGTCTCGTAGAATCTCTGGGTAACCCTTATGGCATCGACGATCTTGTCTGCACCCTCCGTTGCTATCTGGGCACCAAGCTCGTTTATCTTGCCCACGCCATGACCTGCGGTCTTTCGCCCTCCCAAAAGGATCCTGTGCTGGTAGTCGCTACTTATGGTTCTCAGTCCTGTGAGGTCAGCTTCGTCCGTATTCACGGCGTAAGCGCCGGTAATAATCAGCACCCGGCGCTCCGATACTGCCCTTTTGTTCATTCTGGCAAATTCATCGGCGATTCTTCCACCGCACTGTCCCAACCCTACAACAACCAGTTTCATCTTCCGCCTCCTTTTCTAGCCCCTTCCTTTGTGGCACTCAGCGAGTTAAAAAATCGAGGCCGTGGGAAGGGTAGTTTCATATTATTTTGTCAAAAATTGTCTAATTTTAACAGATTCTCCCCAGTCTGTCAAGCCCCCCATGCCAGGTGCACCAAAATAAGAAAGATGACCCCGGCCAAGGTAATAACCCTTGCCTAGGCTTGACGCCATTTTGGAGCGAGGCTAGAATGGCGCTATGCCAATAACGGAGATCTGGGCCAAATCTGTGCTCAATAGGTCCGGGATAGAGGGGGTGGACTATGTCGTCAACCCCTATGTCGGTTGCGCCCATCGCTGCGCCTATTGCTACGCCAGCTTCATGAAGAGGTTCTCCGGCCACCGTGAGCCATGGGGTGGGTTCGTGGACGTCAAGGTGAACGCCCCTGAGGTGCTGGCACGCCAGCTTAAGAGGGCTGCCCCGGCCTCGGTGCAACTCTCCAGCGTGACCGATCCCTACCAACCCTTGGAGAGGAAATACCAGCTCACCCGTCGCTGCCTTGAGGAGCTGGCTAAGCATCAAGAGCTAGAGGTATCTATCCTAACCAAGTCCGACCTCGCCCTCAGAGATATCGACCTCTTCAAGAGGATAGGGAATTGCTCCGTAGGTTTCACCATCACCAGTGCCAGGGACGAGGTCGCCCGCATCTTTGAGCCCATCGCTCCACCGCCCTCTCGTCGCCTTGCCGCCTTGAGGAAGTTAGCCCAGGAAGGGATCGAGACGCTGGCCTTCTTCGGGCCCATACTCCCCTACTTCTCCGATAATGACGATGCCGTTGAGGAGCTATTCCAAAGGTTCGCCGAGGCCAAAGTAGGGAGGGTTATCGCCGACAGAATGAACTTCTATCCCTCCGTTAAGGCCCGGGTGTTTAGCCTTTTGCGAGGGAGATGCCCCGAAGCCATCGATAGCGTCCGTGAAGCGCTATACTATGAAGATGCCTATTCCCAGGAGCTAAGGGTTAAGGTCTGGCACTGGGCAGCCAGGTTTGACCTGCCCTGCGAGGTGATCTTCTAATCCCCCCACTCATTCCTTCTCAGCCAGTATCAGCTGGCGGCCCTCGATATGATGAATCTTCACCCCGCAGAAGTCGCTCTGGGTGAGCCATTGGCTATACTCCGCCTCCGTCCAGGTGCCGCCGGACTTGGTGCTTACCAGCATGTTCACGCCAAAGGTGGCTGCCATGGGGCTATGACCACGCACGAAATCGAGGATAGCGAGAAGACCTTTGGTGCTGAGGATAGGCCTCAGTCGGCTGAAGAGGGCGCGGTTCTCCTCCGGCCCGTAGATATGGCAGACGTTTCCCAAAAAGGCGATGTCGAAGGGCCCTGAGGGGAGCGATTCAAGGAAGTTGCCTGCCACCAGCGTTATGCCCTCTTCCCCTTTCAGGTAGGCAGCCGCTATTTCGATGGCCTCCGGGACGTCAAAGAGGGTGACGCTGAGCCCGCTGCGGGCAAATTCCTTAGCGTATACGCCTTGGCCTCCCCCCAGATCGAGAAGGCTCTTGGCGGAGGGGGCGCGCCCGAGGCACTCCTCCACCACCTTTGGCGCTATCCTTTCCGCCCCCTTGCCCAAGGCGCGAACAAGATGCCCCAGCGCCTCCGGAGGCCGCCACCGCTCTTTGGGCTGCCCCTCCTTCAATACCTGGGGGAGACTCAGCCACCGCCCCATTTGTTGATAGGAGTGCATCACCGAATCGGCCACATAAGAGGGACTGGAGGGGCGGATGAAAAAATCCTTGGACTGAGCGGTCAACCTGTAAGCGCTGCCTCTCTTGGCAAGGTAGCCTGCCTCAGCCAGGGCTTCGGCCACCGTCCATACCGCTCGCCGATCAAGACCCAGCCTTGATGCTATGCCCGTGGCGGAGAGTGCCCTCTTACCTAGGGCAGCGAAGATGCCCACCTCAAGGGCGCTCCCCACCAGCAGCAACTCTCGAGCACCTTGTAATGCTTCTTGAGGATCCTTGAGCATAGGTTTTCCTTACCTCTCCACCACAGCTTCGGTGCATTATATCACGGGGAGGCAGAAGCTGCATAAGGAGCATCAAGCGAAGGTTGAAGGGATAAGCGGGCCTTTTTAGTTTCATATTTGAACAACCCTGACCTGCCCATCGACCGCCTCTACATAGGTCCCCTGGCAGCCTATGGAGCCGCCGTCCACCACCCAGGGAATGCCCCTAGGCTCGTTGATGTCCCTGTGCGCCCTGTGGGAGTGGCCGATCACCCCTCCGGCAATACCCTCCTTCTCCTGGTAGAGGTATGCCTGGTCAAGGATCTTGGCGCAGTGAAGGTTGTAGTCTCTGAGCCTCCCCCTCATCAGCCGCTGCGCCGGGGTCGGCCTCAACATCACCTTCAGCAAGAAGGGGAGATGGGGATAGAACCAGCCGAGTAGCCGGTCAAAGATCCCCTGCACCTGATCATGCTGGTGGCCGTGCCGGTAGAAAACCCCGTCGAGGGTCACCCACTCCCCAACCTCAGCCCTAGGGTAAAGCCTGCTGTACATCTCGATGCTGGGGTCATGGTTGCCGACAAGGACCTTGAGCCGGGAGCCCAAAACCTCCGATAAGTGGCGGGTGTGCTCATGGGCCGACTTAGATGGCTCCTGGTTGAGGATCTCCTCCAAGCGCCGGCACATGGGGTCATCCCAGTCCCCGGCCAGGACTACAGCATCAGGTCTTCTACGCTCGGCCAGGTCTAGGAATGCATGTATCCAGTCATAGCGGGGCTCCCTGGTGAAGCGGGAGTTGATCTGGCCAATATGGGCATCGCTGGCTTCAAGAACGAGCATGGTCATTAAGTGTAGAACTTCTGTTCGTATCCCGTCAATGGAATTTTGTCACACCTTAACCAGGCTCATTTCGTGATACAATATGGGCTAAGCAATGCCTAGTCGATTCCTGGCATTTTCGTAAAGTATCTTCCCCTTTGACTCCATCTCTTTTGCCTGAGGATGAGAGAAGTTGGGGCATCTGGAAAGGAGGCTGATGAAAAATTCCGCTTTCCAATAAGCTCATACTCAGTGCTAAAAGGCGCCTTTTTCATACCTTTGAGGAGGGCGCCGACATCTAGTCATTCAGGGGGTTCGCTGCTACAATTGTAACAAGGAGGGAGAACGATGACCGAGGTGCTGAAAAGAGAGGTTTACTACTTCGACGAGCCTGGGATGCAAAATACACAATACGTAGTTGAGGCGGTGGTCAAAAGGTTGGAGGCCGGTGGCATCGAGAACATCGTCGTCGCCAGCACATCGGGGGAGACCGCCGTCAAGTTCGCTCGTTCCTTAGAGGGCAAGGGCAGGATGATCTGCGTTTCGGAGGCACCCTACAGGCGGGAATGGGGGGAGGAGTGGCCCTGCCTTAGGCCAGAGCATAAGGCAGAGCTGGAGAAACTCGGAGTTACAGTTATGGACAGGGTGCCCTATGTGTTTCATAGCTCCGTGTTAGAGGCTGCCTCTTGGAATGCTACCTTCCCCGAGAGGCTGGTCAAGGAAACATTGTACTGCTTTGGGCAGGGCATGAAGGTAGCAGTAGAGGTCGTACTGATAGCTACTTCCTGCGGCTACCTTTCTCCTTGCGAGGAGGTTATCGGCGTGGCAGGATCGGGTGAGGGGGCTGATACAGCCATTGTGCTTCGCGCCACATATCCCGCCTCCATCTTCGATAGGGACCCCGGGAAAAGGCTGGAAATAAGAGAGGTATTAGCCATGCCGTTATCCAAGAAATGGGGGGAATAGAGGAGCATATGACTTCATAGGAGGTGGAAAATGTCTGAGATCGACGGAGGACATCTGGTTGCCAAGGCGCTAAAAAATGAGGGAGTGGAGTACATCTTCAGCCTCAGCGGGGCTCACATCAGGACCATCTATGATGGCTGTGTTGATGAAGGGATCGAGATAATAGATGTGCGCCATGAGCAGGCGGCGGCCTTTGCTGCCGAGGGCTGGGCTAAGGTTACCGGGCGCCCCGGGGTTTGTGTGGCCACCGGCGGCCCCGGTGTTCCCAATACTGTTACCGCAGTGGCCAACGCCTTAAGGGGGGCAAGCCCGATGATCGTGATCGGGGGCGGTGACCCGGTGTCTGAGATGGAGATGGGGCACCCGCAGCAACTCAGCCACATTGAATATATGCAGCCCATCACTAAGTGGGCGAGGAGGGTTCTGGAAACAAGGAGAATCCCTGAGTATCTAAGCATGGCCTTTAGAGAGGCTATCGGGCCCAAGCCGGGGCCGGCTTTCCTGGAAGTCCCAAGGGATGTTGCTGAGGGCACGGTAGATGAGGCTGATGTTCTATTCCCCACTAAGTATCGAACCGAAGCCCGGCCACAGGGTGACCCCGTCTTGGTAAGGGAGGCCGCAATTTTGCTCTCCACTGCCCAGCGTCCGGTGGTGATGGCGGGAAGCTCCGTTTGGTGGTCTCAGGCAGCGAAGGAACTCAGGGAATTTGTGGAAAGTGTCGGGGCTCCGCTTTTCTTGAACGCCATGGGCAGGGGCTCTATCCCCCCCGACCATCCTCTGCTCTTCTCCCTTGCCCGCCGCTTTGCCCTCAGCCAAGCCGATGTTGTGGCGGTAATTGGCACCCCTCTTGACTTCAGGCTGGGGTATGGGCGCCCCCCGACATTTAGTGAGGAGGCCAAGGTCATCCAGGTCGACTTTGAGGCCACCGACATCGGTAAGAACCGCCCCATCGAGGTGGGCATCAGCGGTGATGTCAGGGCGGTTCTGGGGCAGATAACCCAGGAGATCCAGGGTCGCCCTGGCCAGGAATCGGAGTGGGTTCGGGAGCTACGAGAGAGGGAGAGCAGCATCCGAAAAGAAGATGAGCCAGCCCTCAATTCCAATGCCATTCCCATCCACCCCCTCAGATTGTGCAGGGAGATACGCGATTTTCTCGACCGGGATGCCACGGTGATCGGAGATGGGGGAGACATTGTCAGCTTTGCGGCTCGGGCTCTCAATATCTACTATCCCGGGCACTGGCTTGACCCCGGGCCTATGGGATGCCTCGGGGCGGGGACCGGCTATGCCATGGCCGCCAAGCTGGCCCGACCTCAGGAGCAGGTGCTCATCGTAAGTGGCGATGGCTCTTTTGGGCTGAATGGTATGGAATTTGACACCATGGCCCGGCACGATATCCCGGTGGTCTCCGTTATCAGCAATGATGGAGCGTGGGGGCAGGAGAAACACGGTCACATTGACCAGTATGGGCGAGCGGTGGGGGTGGAGCTTGGCCAGGGAACAAGGTACGACAGGATGGTGGAGAGCCTTGGCGGTCATGGGGAGTATGTGGAGAGACCGGAGGATATCCGGCCGGCACTGGAGAGGGCTTTTGCCTCAGGGAAACCGGCCTGCGTCAATGTGCTCACTGACCCTACCGTTGCCTATGCCAGGCGACAGTAATTGGAAGGGAAGTGCAAAACTCTGAACCTGTGAAATAACTGCTCAAATCTAGTGGTTGGGGGTAGTAGATAATACATTCAAAGTATGGACAAACTTACTTGCCCCGAGTATCTTATAATACTCGTTTGGTGAGCAAAGCCAATGCGAACCGAGCTGTTTTAGGGTTAGATTCTAGCTCTAAAGGAGCGCCCACTGCTATTCTGGATAATTATAGTAAAGGGCTGGAATTTCCTGATGTCCCGCTCGGCGGGATGGCCGAACCAAAACCTCAAGTATCCCGATACTGAGTCACCCGCGGCTAAGAAGTGGGGCAACGATAATGGGTCAGGCCATAGGTCTTTCTGACTTGACTGGATTGGGATATACATGTCGGGATTCGTGTGTTGCACAAGAGATCGTGATTGTGTCGGATGCGGCATTTCAAGCCAAGCATGTATTATTGAATCGCTCGCTCGCGACCAATTTGTGACGATAATTCTAGTGAGGACAATGATGAATTGACCATGTCGCTCAATGGATGTCTCTCGAGGTAAGATCGATAGATTGGGTTGCTTAAGGCGGCGTGACTGCTACCAGACCCAGATTGAAAAGCCAAGTACTAACAAAGGAGCAATTGCTTCCCAAAGTTCGCGCCAGAACTCCATAGTTCGCCCTTATCATCGAGATTAAAACCTAGGACTATGATACAATATACCATAGAGAGGGGGTTGGGGCTAGTGGCTGAGTCGACAACCACTAGCCCTTCGCTGGTAATGTTACAGGATGCTAGGTAAGCTGACCCTAATCAGAGAGGTGCTGAAGGCCGACGGCATGGCCAGGCATGGCTCGATGATGGCCTTCTTTGGTCTGGCGGGAGGTTTTTTCAGTTATTTATACCAGCTCACCATGGGCATGCTGCTAACCCCGGTGCAGTATGGAATCCTCTTCAGCCTCACCTCCCTATTTGCCATAATTATGATAGCCTCCCAGGCGATTCAAACCTCTCTAGCTAAATTCACCTCCAAGTTCAGAGCTGAAAATAGTTTAGGCAAGATAAACTACCTGTGGAGATTTTCCCTCAAGCGAAGCCTCCTCTTTGGGGCGGCGCTGTTTCTGGTCCTGGCTCTACTCACCCCTTTATTCTCCAGATTCCTCAACATAGATAACCAACTCTATCCCTTCGTCCTGTTTTCTTCGTTAATATTGGCCTTTGCCATTCCTGTAAACTACGGAGCCCTTCAGGGGCTACAAAGATTCTTCCCCCTGGGTTTCAGCACCTCCCTTTGGGCCTTCCTAAGATTTGCCATCGCAGTCTCCTTAGTATATCTAGGGTTCAAGCTCTACGGTGGCCTTCTCCCCTTCCTTCTTGCCAACATCATTGTCTTCCTGATAACCCTATCCTTTCTCAGGGACCTGGGTCGGGTCGGTAACGAAAAATGCGAGGTAAGCGGTCTTTTTTCCTATGCTGGCCTGGCCTTCCTCGCCATCTTCGCCTTTGCCGTGTTGACCAACATCGATGTCGTTTTAGCGAAGCATTATTTGAGCCCGGAGAATGCCGGAAACTATTCTGCCATCTCAGTCCTGGGCAGAATTGCCTTGTATGCCCCCATGGGAGTGGCGGTAGCTATGTTTCCTAAGACCTCTGAGCTTTTCGAGATGGGGAGAGGTCAGCGCTCTGTGCTCAGGAGAGCAATGCTCCTTACCCTGCTTCTGGCTGGTGGGGTGGTGATAATCTATTGGCTTTTCCCCGATTTCATCGTCAATCTCCTCTTCGGAAGTAAATACCTTTTCGCTACCCCTTACCTCTTTAAGTATGGGCTGGCCATGTTCTTCTTCGCCCTTTCCTTCCTTCTCCTGAGCTTCTTCCTATCGCGGAATCAAACCAAGGTGGCCTATTCCCTTCTCGTAGCGATGCTTGTTGAGCTTGGCCTGATAATTTTCTTCCATGCCAGCATCGCCCAGATCGTTGACATGATGCTTATCTCGGGGGCTTTATGCCTGGCTTTTATGCTTCCCTTTTACCTGAGGCTGAGGAGATGAAGATATCTATAGTGGTTCCCACTTATGAAGAGAGGGATAACTTAAAGCCTTTGGCAGAGAGGATAGCAAGAACCCTCTCCGCCTCCTTTGCGTTTGTCTGCTAGGTTTTGAGGGTAGGGATGCTGGGTAACTCAGTACCCGCGGCGTCTTCCTCCGCCACCGAACCCGCCAGTCTTCCT
>Ga0209979_1002199_pt1 | contig 19186 bp, 21 predicted proteins | sample AnhtaG_FD_183114 | JGI IMG/M metagenome (GOLD analysis project Ga0209979, IMG submission 183114) | Deep subsurface microbial communities from Anholt, Denmark to uncover new lineages of life (NeLLi) - Anholt_01485 metaG (SPAdes) (version 2) | ecosystem: Environmental > Aquatic > Marine > Oceanic...
CTAAATCGCCCCTCCTTGAGCTCGGTGCCCAGCTCCTCTACATTGCTGATCCTTTTTTCAAACCGCGTTGCGCATGATGGTATGTCCGAGAAGGAGTGGGCGTCGCTGCCACCAACTCCTCTCAGGTGCAGCCTGCGGCATAGGTCACGAGCGAATTTGTTCTCTTTATCGTTAGACCTGCCATTCAGCACTTCAACTGCGTCGACCAGATCGAAGATGTGGTCTTTGCAGACACTGTCCAACAACTGATCAGGGTTGGAGTTATAGCGCACTCGCCCTCTGTAGGGATGCGCCAGGATGATAACACCGCCGACCTCGTCCACCAATCTCCTGACGAATTCTGCATGATGCATGCCGAATTTGTATTCGGCTAACCCAAAAACCAAAATGTGTCCTTCATCAGAGCTTAGCTCTATCCCGCGAAAGATTGGGAAATCGTGCTCATCGCTCAGTCGAGCCACATCCTCCTCTTTCCAGTGCCAATCGTGCTCGGTAAAACAGATGCCATCAAGCCCTGAGCGCTTCGCCTGCTGAATCAACTCCTCAGGCTTCAGGTCACTATCATCGGAGTGCGGCCAGGTGTGGGCATGGAGATCGATGAGCATATATCAGCCTCTTACATACATTATAACGCGATACTTACCAATAGTAACTACGCATTGTAGGATTCCACCCCCGTTCTCACACCATGTACGTGATAACCTATTGCATTGTCCCAACACCCTATGGTATTATAATCAGCGACCAGCGGAGAAGGGATGATAAGCGCTTGCTGGCTGATTATGGCTATATAGCGATACTCCTCGTTGCTGCCATTGCAGTACCCGCCTTAATTCTTCTATTAGCCAAGTTCATCAGTGTTCGACCCAAACAACCCGACCCTGAGGGGGTGAAGAGTTCTACCTATGAGTGCGGAATGCAGACCATAGGTAGTTCATGGATACAGTTCAACTTCCGCTATTATTTCTATGCCCTGCTTTTCGTCATCTTCGATATCGAGGTCATTTTCCTCTTCCCCTGGGCAGTGCATTTCAAGCAGCTCAAGCTTTTCGGCTTCGTTGAGATGCTTATCTTCATCCTTATCCTGGTGGTGGGTCTCGTTTACGCCTGGAGAAAGAGGGTTTTGGAATGGAAATAGGTAGCGGCCAGGACTTCACACCAGTCTATTCACCTATAGAGCTCGATAGAGACGAAGGCAAAATCATTGAGGCACTGAAAGCCAGGTCTCAGCAGCCGATATCTGATCCTGACCATTGGATTGATGAGGAGCTACAGCGCAGTGTCTTGACCGCCAAACTCGACTCTGTCTTGAACTGGGGACGCCGGTGGTCATGCTGGCCAGTGAACTTTGGTCTGGCTTGCTGCGCTATGGAGATGATCGCCGCCGCAGCCCTACGATTCGATATCTCCCGCTTCGGCATGGAGCTATTCAGAGCCTCGCCTCGGCAGGCCGACCTAATGCTGGTGTCGGGAACGGTGACCTGGAAGATGGCACCAGCGCTCAAGATGATTTACGACCAGATGGCAGAGCCGAAATGGGTGGTGGCCATGGGCTCCTGCGCCATCAGCGGCGGGCCATTTGCCGATTCATATAGCGTGGTGCCTGGAGTTAGCCGCATCGTTCCCGTGGATGTATATGTGCCGGGGTGCCCACCACGCCCCGAGTCTCTGTACTACGGTCTCTTCAAGTTGCATGAAAAGATATCGCAGGACAGTATCACAAGGAGCTAGAAATGGCCGAATTGAAGACAGGTGATAGGGTCAGGGTCAAGGAGAGGCCAGATTACACCCTCAGCGGATGGGAGGGGGAAGTGTTAGAGGTTAAAGAAGACCCTAAAGGGTGGATCATAATAAAGGCTGATAAAACCGGCTACCGCATGGCATTTCCTGAGACTGAGCTCGATAAGCTCTAGGCTTTGGCGACAGCAAATAGCAAGATGACGAAGCCATTGATAGCAAAGGAAGTTGCTGAGAAGATAGGGGAGCAGCTTCCAGGAGCAGTGGTTGAACACAACGAGACCGTAGTCTTAGTCAAAAGCGAATCAGTCTTCGAAGTCTGCCGTTGCCTTAACCAAACCGCCGGACTTGATTTCGACTACCTAGTTGATCTCACCGGCGTCGACTACCTCGATTACCTCGAGGTAGTCTATCATTTGGTCTCGATGAAGCACAACCACAGCCTTGTCATCAAGACCAGATGCTATGACCGACAACAGCCCGCAGTACCCTCCGTAACCCCTATCTGGGAGGGAGCCGATTTCCAGGAGAGAGAGGTCTATGATCTCCTGGGGATTCGCTTTGAGGGTCATCCCAACATGAAACGCATATTCCTCTGGGAGGGATTTCAGGGGCACCCGCTCAGGAGGGATTATCTGTGATTCCCGATGCCGTTCAAGGATTCTTGTGAGATTTTGCCATGACAAGACCTGATCTGATACTACTGCATGCTCCCAGCAACTACGATTTCAGGGAACACACGATAATGTATGGCCCCATAAGCGATGTGATCCCATCGACACCCGTTTTTGAAATGTATCCCATCGGCCTTGTCAGCATCGGCGCCTACCTGGAAAAGAATGGGGTACATACCAGGATCATAAACATCGCTAACCGCATGCTGAAAGACCCGAAGTTCGATGTTGAGCGATTCGTCAAGCAGCTCTCCGCAAGTGCTTTCGGCATAGACCTGCACTGGCTGCCACATGCCCATGGCAGTCTGGAGCTAGCGAGGATAGTCAAAAGCCTTCATCCTTCTACTCCTGTCATAATGGGTGGGTTGTCCGCCAGCTATTTCCACCAAGAACTGATCACATATCCACAGGTTGATTTAGTGGTACGTGGTGACTCCACCGAGATACCAGTGCTTCAGCTAATAGAGCGGATAAAGGCTGGGGAGCCAGTTGATGACATCCCGAATCTGAGCTGGAAGGATAAACAAGGCGTGGCTCATCATAATCCCCTGACCACGGTTCCCACGAGTCTCGATGAGATGCCCCTAGACTACGCCTATGCGGTGAAATCAGTGCTTAAGTACCGCGACTTGGTCGGGATAACTCCTTTTGGTAATTGGATGCGCTATCCCATAACCTGTGCCGTCACCTGCCGCGGCTGCAATTATGACTGTGTTACCTGCGGTGGCTCAAGATATGCCTACAAGAACAGCTTTGGCCGTGAGAAAACGGCCTACAGAAGCCCACGGCTTCTAGTTAACGATATCGTCAGCATACAGCGCTACCTCAACGGGCCGGTGTTTGTAATTGGAGATATTCGCCAGCCAGGCGAGGCTTACGCCGATGAGCTGTTGTGGGCCATGAACGCCGCGAAGGTGAGAGGGCCTATAGTCTTAGAGCTTTTCGCCCCTGCCGGAAGTGACTTCTTCAAGAGAGTGAATGAAGCCATCCCCAACTACAATATTCAGTGGTCGCCGGACTCAACTGATGAGGAAGTGCGGCGCGCCTTCGGTAAGGGATATAGCAACGGCGAGATAGAGAATACGATTCAAAGTGCCCTTGAGAACGACTGTAAGAGGTTTGACCTGTTCTTCATGATCGGTCTCCCCAAGCAAACATATCGTTCGGTGATGGAGAATGCGGTCTACTTGAGAGCGCTGCTGAGGGAATTTGGCCACAAGAAGAGACTGCTTCCTTTCATATCGCCCCTGGCTCCTTTCCTTGACCCAGCAAGTAAGGCTTTTGAAAACCCTGAGGAGTATGGCTACCGTTTGTCTTGTCGTACGCTGGAGGAGCACCGCAAGGTCCTTAAGAGTCCAAGCTGGAAATACATGCTGAACTACGAGACGGAGTGGATGACCAAAGACGAAATAGTGATGAGCACCTATGACGCCGCGCTGGCCTTCAATCAGTTGAAGCTGGAACACGGCCTGATTGCACCTAAAGTGGCTGCTGGCGTCGAGGCTCGCGCCAGAGGTGCGATGGAGTTGATGAAGACGATCGATCGCATCGTTATTGAGCATGGCTTCGACTGCGAGGAAATAATGTCCTTGAAGCAGGCTGCGGATAAGCTAAGTTCATCATCAATATGTCAAAAGAAGGAACTGCACTGGCCAGCGGCATCCTTCATGCGCAATGCCCCCAGGATATTGTGGGCTTTTGCTACAGGAAGCGAGTCTAGGTGTGGAGCTTAGAACCGAGCCCTTTGTTCTGAATTTTGGCCCCCAGCACCCATCGACTCATGGCGTTTTCCGCATGAGAGTGACTCTGGATGGGGAAGTGATTATGGATGTGGAGCCAATCTTCGGCTATCTTCATCGCGGCATCGAGAAGTTGGCTGAGGGGCGCACCTACACTCAGAACATACCCTTCACCGACCGGATGGACTATCTGGCTTCGATGGTCAATAATTTCGCCTATGTGCTGGCAGTGGAGAAACTGGCGGGGATAGAGGTTCCTGAGAGAGCGGAGTACCTCAGGGTGATTATGGCGGAGCTAATGCGCATCTCCAGGCTCCTTATGTCGGTCGGCTTTCTCACCAATGAGCTCGGTGCTATGATGACTCCTCTTCTGTACATGTACCGGGAGCGGGAGAAGATCCTTGACTTTTACGACATGGTTTGCGGGCAAAGGTTGACCTATAACTACATGCGCATCGGCGGGGTGAGCCATGATATCCCACCCGAGTTTCTGCCCGCGGTGAAGAAGTTCGTTCGAGAGATGCCTGGCTTTGTCGACGAGTATGACCAGCTTCTCAAGGAGAACGAGATCGTACTCGCTCGCACCAAAGGGGTAGGCGTACTGCCCGCTGATGTGGCCATAAACAACTCCTGCAGTGGCCCGTTGCTTCGGGCGAGTGGAGTGAAGTGGGATATTCGCAAGGCCGACCCGTACTCGGTCTACGACCGCTTCGATTTCGATATCCCAACTGGCACTGTCGGCGATGTGTATGACCGCTACCGGGTCAGGATCGAAGAGATGAGGCAGAGCGTCCGCATCCTGGAGCAGGCTATAGAGCAACTGCCTCCAGGAGATATCTGCGCCAAGGTGCCTAATCTAATACGCCCGCCAAAGGGCGAGGCCTACGGTCATATCGAAGCGCCAACGGGCGAGCTGGGATTTTACCTGGTTAGCGATGGCTCCATAGCCCCCTATCGCTTTAGGGTACGCCCTCCAGAGTTGATCAATCTCACCGTGCTGCGCGAAATCAGCTTGGGATGGAAAGTGGCTGATCTTATAGTTATCTTCGGAAGTATAGACATTGCCTTGGGCGAGGTTGACAGATAATGAACGCCTGGGATTACATCGTCGATCTGTTCGCCAACGTGCGTGCCGACTGGCTCGAGTTTCTGTACGACCACGGCCTTGCCAGTTCATTGATAGTATTCCTCGACAGCCTTATCGGCATTACTCTCATGCTCATGTTCGTATTCCCCATAGTGATAATATTCATCTGGTTGGAGAGGCGGTTTATTGCCTGGATGCAGCTTCGTCCCGGGCCCAATCGCTGCGGACCCTTCGGGTTGTTACAGCCAGTTGCAGACGCCATCAAGGTATTGGTGAAGGAACTCATCATGCCTGCCAAAGGTGACAAAGTGGTACACTGGGTTGCTCCTGCGGTGCTGTTCTTCTCCGCGTTAATGGTTTTCGCAGTAATTCCTATCGGCAAAGGGGAATTGGGGGCCCTTGCCGACCTGAATATTGGAATTCTCTACATAGTTGCCATAGGTTCTCTGGGGGTCTTTGCGATATTCATGGCCGGGTGGAGTTCGAACAACAAGTACGCGTTGTTGGGGGCGATGAGGGCAGTAGCTCAACTGGTGAGCTACGAGGTACCGATGGTGCTCTCCATTGTCGGTGTGGTGCTGATAGCGGGCTCGCTGCAAATGTCCAGAATCGTTGACCAGCAGACAATTCCCTTCATTCTGCTGCAGCCCCTCGGCTTCCTGATATACTTCTTGGGCGCAATGACCGAGCTTAACCGCTCCCCTATGGACCAGATAGAAGCAGAGTCGGAGCTGACGACTGGCTACTTCACTGAGTACTCGGGGATGAAGTTTGCCACCTTCTTCCTCGCGGAGTATGTAAACACCCTCGCGGTCGCCGCCATCGTGACCACCCTATTCCTCGGCGGCTGGAAGGGACCGTTCTTCCCTGTATGGGCGTGGTTTGTCGTCAAGCTGTTTATCGTGTTCCTGGTCATTCTATGGATGCGCGCGACTCTGATCCGCGTTCGGATAGACCAAATCATGGCGTTTTCCTGGAAATTCTTGCTTCCGATGGCGTTGATCAACCTCTTCATCACCGGTGCCGAAGTTCTAGTCTGGGAGGAGTGGATGTCAGGTTGGGCGAGTTTCCCCTGGCCATTCATGTTTGTGAACTGGGCCATCGCAGCCGTACTCATCCTGCTGTGGTCGAGGCTATTCTTCAAATTAGGAGGAGGGAGAGTTGAGGTTGGAGAGGTATGGGCTAGGTATAGCCAAGGGTATGGCGTTAACCCTCAAGCACCTGTTCCGTAGGAACATTACAACGCAATACCCCGATATGAGGCTTCACACATCGCGCCGTATCCGAGGGCAGCAGTTTGTGTGGCGTAGCGACCTGTGCACCGGATGCGCCACGTGTGCCAAGAGCTGCCCCCACGGCATTATCCGGATCGTAACCTCGAAGAATGGTGACAACAAGTATGTTGTGGACAGGATCGAGTTCGACATAGGGCGCTGCATGTTCTGTGGCCTCTGTGTCGAAGTCTGCCCGTACAACGCCCTGTACATGGGACGCAGCTACGAACAGGCTCAATACAGCCGAAGATTACTGTGGGCTGACAAGGAGATAGTGATGTCTCCGGATAACGAGCCCAGCGCTTACGGCCATCCCGAGCTTGAGGGACAGATTCCGGAGCAGACCCTCCTTGTTTACGGGCAGTTATCACAGGAAATGGCAGCTAAACATGATAACTGAGATAGCTTTTTGGATATTGGCGCTGGTCATGGTGGGTGCCGCGCTGGCCGTGGTGTTATCGCGCGACATTTTTCGTGCTGCCCTGCTCCTGGTACTGTGTTTCTTTACCATTGCCGGGATCTACATCACGCTTAATGCCGACTTCCTGGCCGCAGTACAAGTTCTAATCTATGTCGGCGCCATCGGCATACTTCTGATATTCGCGGTCATGCTAACCAGGGATGTGCAACGAGGCAATCCCTTCAACAGAATAAACGGCCCTGCCCTTCTACTTGCCCTCTTGATTATGGTAACAATTATCTCTGTCGTCGCAGTCACTGACTGGCCGTCCATCACAGAGGTGCCTCAGCAGGGAGTAGCGGTGCCAGTCGATGAGCCGACTACAGCCCATATTGCTGAAGCGCTTTTCAATAAAGAGGGAGGGTTTGTACTTCCCTTCGAGATAGCATCAGTGCTCCTGCTGGCAGCGCTCATAGGAGCTGTGGTGCTGGTCAGGAGAGGGGATAAGGAATAGTTATGAGTCCGGGACTTGAGCACTACCTGATCCTCTCAGCGGTTCTGTTCTCCATAGGACTATACGGGGCACTGGCCAAGCGCAACGCAGTGGCGATCTTGATGTGCATCGAGATCATGCTCAACGCTGTGAACATCGCCATGGTTGCGTTCTCGCGGTATCTAGTACCCGACGTGGTACTGCTCACAGGACACGTATTCGCCATCTTTATTATGACCGTGGCTGCTGCCGAGGCAGCAGTGGGGCTGGCGATAATAATCGCCATCTATCGCAGCCGTCAGAGTGTCGACGTTGAGGAGATGGACTTGATGAAATGGTAACAAGAATTTACTTCTTTGAGTGCTGATATATGTGGACCGAAATTAAGATTGCGCCTAACTTGATGATAGCTGAGATGTGGAAGGAGCTCTTTGAGGCTGAAGGGATTCCCACCAGACTTCTGCCTGAGAAGCCCGGGGCGGGGGAGAGAGCAAGCTATCGGGTTCTGGTACCCGAGCTTAAGAAACACCTTATCGAGGAAATCCTGAGGAAGGTATAGATGCTGTCTGGATCTGTTTTGTGGGCCATTTTTCTGCTGCCACTGTTCTCACTTGTATTCATATCTCTCGTACTGAGGCCCTTCTTTAACGACCGCCCCAAGCTTAGTGGTTACCTCATCATCTCTTGCCTTACTGCCGCCCTTGGGCTCTCAATCTGGGTATTGGCCGGCTCTGGCGATTCCCCTATCGAAAGCACGATAGAGTGGGCAGTGGTCGGGGACTTCACGATCAACCTGGGGTTCCTAGCAGACGACCTCACCCAGATAATGCTCATCGTGGTCACAGGGGTCAGCCTCATGGTGCAGATCTACTCCCAGGGGTATATGCATGGCGATCCCGGATACCACCGCTACTTCGCCTTCATGTCTCTGTTCACGATGTCAATGCTGGGGCTTGTACTGGCATCGAACCTCTTGCTGCTCTACGTGTTCTGGGAAGGGGTTGGCCTCGGTTCTTACCTTCTCATCGGCTTTTGGTTTCACAGGCCCTCGGCAGCAGCCGCTGCCAAGAAGGCCTTCATCGTCACCCGCTTCGGTGACTTCGGATTCCTAATCGGAATACTTATTCTTTACTTCAATACCGGTACCTTCAATATAGCAGAACTCAATCACATGGACTTGGTAGCGACTCTTGGCTTCCCAACCCTTACTCTGGCAATGCTGGGAATCTTCTCCGGCGCTGTGGGGAAATCTGCACAGTTTCCCCTGCACACCTGGCTCCCCGACGCCATGGAGGGCCCCACCCCCGTCAGCTCCCTAATCCATGCCGCTACCATGGTTGCCGCCGGCGTGTATCTGGTTGCACGCACCTTGCCTATGTTTGCAATGTCCGAGTTCGCAATAATGTTCGTAGCCGTTATCGGAGGGGTTACAGCCATCTTCGCCGCCAGCATGGGCCTGGTGATGAACGACATCAAGAGGGTGCTCGCCTACTCTACCATAAGCCAGCTGGGATATATGATGCTCGGATTGGGCACCGTAGGTGTAGCCATGGCCCAGGGACACTTGGATCATCATCATGGCATGGCGCTGGGTATAGCAGTGGGTATCTTCCACCTGTTCAACCACGCGTTTTTCAAGTGCCTTCTCTTCTTGGGAGCAGGCAGCGTCAATCACGCGACCGGCACCTTCGATATACGGCTGATGGGCGGCTTGCGCAAATATATGCCCTGGACGTTTGCCACCTTCCTCATCGGCTCGCTATCCCTTGCCGGCATCTGGCCACTCGCTGGTTTCTGGAGTAAGGACGAGATCGTTGCCCAGTCATTGGATTACACCTGGCCTCTATTCGTGCTGGCAATCATCACTGTGTTTATGACTGCCTTCTACATGTTCAGGGTGATATTCATGACCTTCGGTGGAGAGTATAGAGGAGGCGAACAGGGGCATGGTGACCATACGCATGGCACGCCTCACGAGTCACCTCTGGTGATGCTCTTCCCCATGGTCGTCTTAGCCCTGTTTGCCGTTGGCTCGGGATGGGCCTTCTGGGGAGGTGGTGCCTTTGGGTTCCTGACCGAAGGCCACCACCAACTGCACGGCTTCTTCGAAGTTCTAGCTGAACCTTTGGTCTTGATCTCGCTAGCTGTCGGCATAGCAGGAATTATTCTTGCATATGCGATGTACAGCGCCAAGTGGATATCGCCCGAGAGGGTAGGGCAGGCATTTGCCCCAATACATAATCTCTTCTCCCGCAAATACTACTTCGATGAGCTTTATGAGCGGATCTTCGTGGTTCGGGTATTATACGATGGTCTCTTCCGCCTAATAGATCTATTCGACACTTATGTGGTTGATGGCATCGTTAATGGTGCAGCTAAAGTGACAGTGGTATCGAGTAGCGTTGTTCGCAGAGTACAGACAGGGCAGCTTCAATCCTATGGGCTGGCAATAGTATTGGGGGTGCTGATTATCATGGCTGTCGTCGCTGCTGTATATAGCTAAGAATATCGATAGGAGCCAACAGTTTTGAATGCAGAGTGCTTTCCATATCTTTCGGTGATCCTCTTTCTCCCCGCAGCAGGAGCTGTTGTAATCGGCCTGTTGATAAAGGAGGCGAGAACGGTCAGGATCACGGCAGCTCTGTTCACCTTCGCTGCTTTTGCCCTCTCGCTGGCGTTGTTTGTCATGTTCGACCGCAGTGGCGGCCTCCAGTTTGTGGAGCAGGCGCAGTGGATTGAGTCGATCGGCGCTCAGTATTACCTTGGCGTCGACGGCCTAAGTCTGCCCATGGTGATACTGACCACCTTCCTCGGATGCGTCGCCGTATTCGTCTCGTGGAAGATCAACCTCAGGGTGAAGGAATACTTCCTCTGGCTTCTGCTTCTAGAGACGGGCATTCTGGGCGTCTTCTGTTCCCTGGATCTTCTGCTCTTTTTCCTCTTCTGGGAAGTGGAGCTTATCCCCATGTATATGTTGATCTCTATCTGGGGCAGCGGCAGAAAAGAGTACTCGGCGACAAAGTTCGTAATATATACCCTTTTTGGCAGCGCCTTCATGCTGGCTGGCATCCTTACCCTCTACCTTTATACCGAGCCTCATACTTTCAATATGGTAGAAATCGCCAACGGCGGTGCGTGGGACCCGACACAGGTTATACCTTTCACAGCAATATTCTTCCTCATTTTCATTGCTTTCGCGATTAAGCTGCCCGTGATCCCACTGCACACCTGGCTTCCCGATGCCCACACCGATGCCCCCACAGCGGTCAGTGTGATCCTGGCCGGTGTATTGCTCAAGATGGGTGCATATGGGATGGTCCGCCTCGTAGCTGGCTTCGGCGGTGACGGAGGCCTCGACAATGGCCTCGTTCCTCACGTAGCTGAGAACTATGCTCCGCTCATCGTTGCCTTTGCTGTGGTAAGCGTGCTCTATGGGGCAGCAGTGACTATGAGACAGACGGACCTAAAGAGGCTGATCGCATACAGTTCGGTAAGCCATATGGGTTTCGTACTATTGGGGGTTTTTGCCCTGAAGGAACTCAGCCTCACTGGAGCCACACTCCAGATGTTCAGCCACGGTCTCATAACTGGCCTCTTGTTCGCTATGGTGGGGCTGGTCTACGACAAGACCCACCAACGCCAGATCCCCTTGCTCGGCGGTTTGGCCAGGCAGATGCCGGTTATCGCCGTGGTTTTCAGCATCGCTGGGCTGGCAGCACTAGGGCTCCCTACTACCATCGGCTTCGCTGCCGAGTTCACGGTGTTCGTTGGTAGCTTCGGCAGCAATGCGTTCTCCGGAATTCAAGCTTCCGTAGTGCTAGCGGTGCTGGGAATAGTAATAGGTGCAGGCTACATCCTGTGGATGCTGGAGAGAGTGTTCTACAGAGAGCCCAAAGAGCAATACGACGGCGTAGGTGATGCTGACAACATAGAGAAGGCTTACATATTCGCCTTCGTGGCATTGATAATGCTCTTCGGCGTATATCCCAAATTGCTTCTCGATGTCATCGGGCCTGTATTCGCGGGCCTTGGCTGATTTGGAGATTGGGGTGAGAGCAAAGGAGATAATGGTGGCAGTAGGTGCGGTGATAAAGGATGAAAGTGACCGAGTGCTGCTGGTGAAGCACCGACCCGAGAGGGGAGGATTCTGGCAGGGGAAGTGGACCTGTCCCGGTGGCAAGCTGGAGTTGGGCGAGGGGATCGAAGACGGAATCAGGCGAGAGATTAAGGAAGAGACTAACCTGGAGATAAGGTTAACTAGCCCTCTGGCTCCCTTCGATCGAATTGTGGAGTCAGAAGGCCAAACAGAGCTGCATGTTATTTATATCAACTATCTGGCAGAGAAAAGCGAAGGGGATCTCAAACCAGAAAGCGATGTGGGGGAAGCACTTTGGGTTACCCGCGAGGACATTCTCAGTATCTGGGAAGAGTTGCACGAGGACACCCAGAGATTGCTTCAGATAGCGAATATAGTCTAGGTCCTGGGGGGACATAATTGAACTTCTGGCTGTTGTCACCTGAATTAAGCCTCTGCGGGATTGCTTTGGTGGTTATTCTGCTCGATCTTTTCGTTGAGCAGAAGAAGGTGCTGGCTGGGATCAGCGTGATTGGCCTGATAATCCCTATTGCCTTCACCATTGCCCTGTGGGGCGAGCAGCAGGCTTCATTCAGTGGGATGCTGGTGGTGGACGATTTCAGCCTGTTCTTCAAGTTTCTCATACTCAGCATCGCTGCCCTGGTCATCCTTTCCTCAGTGGACTATGTCAGCAAGTTTGCCCGTTTCCAGGGCGAATACTATACCCTGATCCTTCTCTCGGCTGGGGGAATGATGCTGATGGCATCCACTGGAGAGCTCATATCAATATATATAGCTCTGGAGCTCTCAAGCATTTCACTGTATGCCTTGGCTTCCTTCCTTAAGGACCCCAAGTCCAGCGAAGCGGGGCTCAAATATATGATCCTGGGCGCTATAAGCTCAGCCATCCTGCTCCTCGGCATGGCTTTTGTCTTCGGCCTCACCGGCACCACTCACCTTGACCAGATCGCAGCCAATGTAGGTGGGCTAATCTCCGGGGGGCAGCTTATGGATAGTCCAGCGCTGCTTTTGGGCATAGTTCTCCTTGTTACCGGCTTCGGATTTAAGATCGCATCCGTACCTTTCCAGATGTGGGTTCCCGACGTCTATGAGGGAGCGCCAACGCCGATAACAGCTTATCTCTCCGTGGCGAGTAAGGCTGCTGGTTTCGCTGTTATCCTCAGGGTTTTCTATACCGCCTTCGGAAGCGAGCTGATTAGCGGAGACTGGGCAATGATCTTTGCTGTGCTCAGCGCTATCTCTATGACCCTCGGCAACGTGGTCGCTATCGCGCAGAGCAACATAAAGCGAATGTTGGGATACTCCAGTATCGCTCATGCCGGCTATATCATGGTAGGACTGGCCGCTATCGGCACTCTGGGCAAAGGCGGAGTGCTTTTCTTCCTGGCCGGCTACGCTCTGGCCAATCTGGGTGCTTTTATTGCTATCATCGCCATTTCCAACAAGATCAACAGCGACGAAATCACCGACTATTCGGGCATGGCTCGAAGGTCGCCGGTAATCGCCTTTATCCTAGCGTTCTGTCTCATCTCGCTAATAGGGATCCCCCCCACAGTGGGATTCATGGCCAAGTTCTATATCTTCAATGCCGCGATTCAGGAGAACCTCCTGTGGCTGGTAATCATCGCCGTACTCAACTCCGTCGTCTCAGCCTACTACTATCTGAGAGTAGTAAAATTGATGTACGTCGGCGAGCCTGCGTCTGAGGAGGCTATCCCCTCATCCATCCCCCTGCGCATCACCCTGGCTATTACTTCATTGGGTGTCCTCGTCCTCGGCATTTATCCATGGCTCGTGCTTCGCCTGGCTGAGACCGCGGTCGCCGCGTTTCCGTTGTTACCCTCGCCTTAGCTTGCATCCGATGTGCTCGGAACTTCAGACTTGACCCCCCTGCCCCACCCACGCTATGATTTGCTCGGGACAAACGCTATGTTAAACTGCCGGCTAAGCATCCAGATTGAGGAGCCCTTCGTCGGCCTTGTCGCTGAGGATTGGCTAAGGCGGGTGGTAGAAACTACGCTCGTTGCCACTGGTATAAGTGAGCCGGTGAACATCGGGCTGGTCATTGCTGACGACGACACTGTTCGCGAACTCAATCGAAGCTATCGGGGAGTCGATGGTACAACCGATGTGCTCGCCTTCGCCCTTTCCCAACCCGGCAGCGACGAGGGCGAGCATTTTGTCATGCCTCCAGACAAGACTCTTCATCTGGGAGAGATCTTTATTTCCTATCGCCAGGCCGAGAGACAGGCTGAAGAACAGCAGCATCCCCTGGAGCGGGAGCTGGCGCTGCTGGTCATCCACGGAGTATTGCACCTGTTGGGGTATGAACATGAGCGCCCTGAGGCCGAAGAAAGAATGAGAGCTATGGAGACCAAGGTCCTGGATGCACTCGAAAAAGAATAAATGCGTACAATCCGTCCGCTTTTCTTTTGATTGAACAACCAGCCCCCTTAAGATATAATAACGGCAGAATTAGCAGTTCGTTTGACCTACTTTTGGTTGTATCGAGATATAGATGGCACCAGAGGTCTTCTATCGGAAGTGGCGGCCGCAGACTCTAGCTCAGGTAGTGGGGCAGGAGCCGGTTACGCAAACACTGGCCAACGCTCTGAAGACGGGACGAGTAGCACACGCCTATCTCTTTTGTGGCCCCCGGGGCACAGGTAAGACCAGCACCGGCAGAATCTTAGCCAAGGCAGTCAACTGCCTCAGCGACAAGCTGGAGAAGCCATGCAACTCCTGCAGCATGTGTCAGGCGATCAACGAAGGTCGAGCCCTAGACCTCTTAGAGATCGATGGCGCCTCAAATCGAGGTATCGACGAGATCCGGGACCTCCGCGAAAGGATAAACTTCGCCCCCAACTCAGCCAAATACAAGGTCTACATCATAGATGAAGTGCACATGCTAACTGAGCCTGCGTTCAATGCGTTGCTCAAGACACTGGAGGAGCCGCCACCACATGCCATCTTCGTCCTGGCAACCACCGAGATACACAAAATACCGCTAACTATCCTGTCCAGGTGTCAGCGGTTCGATTTTCGCCGCCTCTCCCAGGAAGACATGGCTAACAAGCTGCAGCAGATATGCGACCAGGAGGGCATAGGTGCAGAGCCACAGGCGCTCAAGCTGATCGCCAAAGCCGCCACTGGCAGTCTCCGCGACGCGGAGAACCTGCTGGAGCAGCTTGTTCTTCACCATGGTTCGGATTTCAGTCTCGAGCAGGTTAATGAGAAATTGGGCCTCAGCAGCGATGAACGGATTCACCAGCTAGCAGAGCATATTCTGAACAAAGATGTCGCTGCTGGGTTGGCAACCATAAACAGCGTTTCGCTCGATGGAATTGACCTTCGTCAGTTCAACCAGGGACTGGTGGAATATCTGCGAGGACTACTTATGGTCAAGGCTGGCGCGGAAAAGACAACTGACTTCCCTGATGACGTGGTGCCCGAAGTGAAGCAGCTCGTGGCCGGTGTGTCCATGGCGGAGCTGTCAAAGGCGATCAAACTCTTCGCCCAGGTTGACTTCCGCACAGACCCGCACTCCACGCTCTCCCTGGAGCTTGCCCTGGTTGATTGCGCCTTGGCTGTAGAGGGAAAACCTCAGAAAGCCATCTCCGAGGAGAAGGTTGACATCATGCCAGCAGTTGACATAAAGAAGCCTCATCCCGAGAGGACAGCCCGAGAGCCAGCAGCTGTTGAAGTTCAGATGCCGATAAGCGAAAAGCTTGCAACGACAAAGGTCGCTGAGGCCGCCGTGCCGGGGTCTCCTCAGAGCATCGAGCAGATTCGCCAACGCTGGGATGAGTTCGTCAATGCGTGCCGAGGGATGGGCTCCAGCGGGAACCTGGATGCTCTCCTGAGAAAGGCTTGCGAGGCAGTGGCACTCGAAGGCGATACCCTGGTTCTGGGTTTCTACGCGGATTTTCACCGGAGTAAGATCGAGGATCCCAAGTATCGCCATCTCGTGGAGAAGAAGCTACAAGAGGTATTCGGAGTCCCTTACCATGTGCGTTGCATCCTTACTCCTAAGGACAGGGGAACCAAGACACAACAGCAAGCACGCAATCCTGTGGTGGATGCAGCTCTGAAGATGGGGGCCAGGATTATCGAAGAGGAGCAGGGAAGATGATGAATAAAGCGATTTTGCGCCAGGCGCAGCAGATGCAGGCGAAGCTGGTCAAGGCCCAGGAGGAGTTGGAGAAGGCCACTGTGGAGGCCAGTTCCGGCGGTGGTGCAGTCACCGTCGTTGTCAGCGGGCAGCAGAAACTATGCTCCATCAAAATATCACCTGAGGCAATCGATCCTGATGATGCTGAGATGCTTGAAGACCTGGTACTGGCTGCTGTCAATGAGGGAATGGAGAAAGCTAAAGAACTCGCCGCCAGCCAGCTTAGTGCTATAACCGGAGGACTTAATATCCCGGGCTTACTCTAAGCTTTTTTCTCAACTCGACAACACGCGATTTCGTCCGGATTTGAAATCTAGAAAGGGTTTCTGGGTTTGAGAATCGGTTTTGTGCCAGCCGCTGAGCCAGTTTCTCGATTGATTGAGGAGCTGGGTAAACTCCCCGGAATCGGGCCAAAGAGCGCAGCACGTCTTGCCTATTACCTGCTGCGCATGCCTGAAGCCGAGGCACGAGCTCTAGCTGAGGCAATAATCGCAGTCAAGGACAAGACTGTCCTATGCTCTTCATGCCAGAACATCACCGATTCCGATCCCTGCACCATCTGTACCAGCGAGGAACGAGACCACAGCATCATCTGTGTCGTCACGGAGCCCCTAGATATCCTTGCCCTGGAGCGCACCCGATACAAGGGACTATATCACGTGCTCCATGGCGTGCTTTCTCCTATGGACGGTATCGGCCCCGAAGACCTGAAGATAAAGGAGCTTCTGGAGCGAATTAAGACAGGCTCGGTGAAGGAGGTTATTCTGGCTACCAACCCTAACCTTGAGGGAGAAGCAACGGCAATGTACATCCAGAAGTTACTTTCACCCCTGGGACTTCGGCTCACCAGGCTTGCCCGCGGGCTACCCGTGGGTGGCGACCTGGAATATGCTGATGAAGTCACCCTCACCCATGCCCTTGAGGGCAGGCAAGAGATGTGAAGAGGATAACACCATACTATTATTGGAGAAACCAATAGACTAAACCAGGACAAACCCCAAGGGCAGGTGCACCCCTATGAAATTCCTTAAGAGAACAAAATCCATTTGCCCCGAAGATCTAAGAATCTTGGATGCCGAACTATGGGAAACCGATGGTCAGGTTATAATGAGGAAAAGTTGCCCTGACCACGGAAGCTTCGAGGATGTTTATTGGAGCGACTACGAAGAATATGTGAGAGCCGAGAAATTCAGGGATCACGGCACCGGCTTACACCGACCCAGAGAATCAAAGCTTGGTTGCCCCCTCGACTGCGGCCTCTGCCAGAACCACCAGACGCACACAATTCTGCTGATCATGGAGCTAACCAAGAGATGTAATCTACGATGCCCGATATGTTTCGCTCGCGGTGGAGAACAAGACCATAACAGCGACTTGAGCATAGAACAGATACGGTCGATCCTGGAATATACTCAGGAGAATAACTACCCTCTCAGGGTTAGAGGGGTTGGCAACAGCGGTGGGGAGCCGACACTCAGAGATGACCTGCCAGAGATAATAGAAATGGAGAAAGAACTCGGCTTTGACTATATCGTAGTCATGACCAACGGACTGAGGCTTGCAGAGGACCTCGATTACTTCAAGAAACTGCGCGACCTCGAGGCATGGCTATATCTGCAATTTGACGGTGTGACCCCTGAACCCTATATGGAAACGAGGGGTCGCAATCTGTGGCCGCTAAAGCAGAAGGTCTTAGAGAACGCCAGGAAGATAGGGTACAACAAGATTGCACTCATCCCCACCCTGGCAAAGGGAGTCAATGACCATCAGGTCGGCGACATCATAAGATATTCTGCAGAGAACTCAGATGTAATCAAGTTCCTTGTCTTTCAGCCAATCAGCTTTTCGGGAAGAATAGACCGAACCAAGTTGAAAGAGATGAGAATAACCAACTCGGATGTTATGAGATTGGCCGAGGAGCAAACGGGTGGCGAAATCAAGAAGAGCGATTTTTTCACAATTCCCATGAACCAGACAATGGCTAGAATGATGACCAAGGGGGGCCAACACCAGGATTTCTGCGTTCACCCCCATTGCGGGCTAATAACTGTCGTCGACCATTCCAAAGGCAAGCTCGATCCCGTGCCGCGCTACGTAAAGAACGAACAGTTCCATGCCAAAATGAGCAGATCCTTTGAGCTTAACAAGTCCAGGCCTGCAATAATGTGGGACCTCGCCACTTGCCTGATAAGATATGTCAGTCCCAGGCTGTGGTTCAAGTTCCTGCCTGTTCTGTTGAAGACCAGAGGGAGGAAGTCTATACGGACTGTGCTCACGCAGTGGCTCCCAGGACAATGGCTTACAATAGGCATTATGCACTTTATGGACCCATACAATTTCGACTTGGACAGAACTCAGAACTGTGCCCTTCACTTTGGGGTTATCGACAAGGAAGGAAAACCCAGATTGATCCCCTTCTGCTCCATGAACAGCATCCATAGATCAGCCCTATCCGATGGAAAAGGCAAACTGGCAGAAACAAGCCTAGATGTTGTAGCTAAAGCTCCTGAACAGGTGACGTAACCGCCCTGAACTGTGATGGCTAGGCCGCGTGTGTATAAGACCGAGGCGATTGTTCTCAAGCGAACCAATTTGGGCGAAGCAGACAGCATCATCACCCTTTACACCCCAAACCTGGGCAAAATCAGGGTGGTAGCAAAAGGAGTACGAAGACCGAAGAGCAAGCTGGGCGGACACCTCGACCTCTTGACTCAAAGTGCTTTGCTCCTGGCTCAGGGACAGAACTTGGATATCATCACCCAGAGCCAGATGATCGAGAGCTTTCTTCCCCTAAAGAGCGACCTCAAGCATATAAGCTGTGCATTCTACATCGCGGAGCTGGTGGACCAATTTACTGCGGAGCAGGTTGAAAACTATCCTATCTACGAACTGCTGCATACCAACCTGCTTTGGCTTTGTCAAGCGCGCAACTGCGAGCTTGTTCTCAGGCACTTTGAGCTCCAACTCCTAAGACACCTCGGCTACCAGCCAGAGCTTTATCAATGCCTGGGTTGCAAATCGCCCCTTGCGCCGCAAGGGAACCTGTTCAGTGCCAGCAGTGGGGGCGTCTTCTGCCCCGCCTGCGCTGGAAATGAACCTGCGGTTCGCCCTATTTCGGTCGATGCCCTCAAGGTGATGAGATTCCTCATCAGCAACGACCACGCCTCTGCCAGCCGACTGCGAATGAGCCGCGATTTGTCCCGGGAAGTGGAGCAACTGATTAGGTGGTATATCCGCTATCTTCTGGAGCGTGAGGTGAAGTCCCTGGAGTTCCTGGATCATCTACAGGAGGGCGAACACACAGGTTCCCTCCCTACCTAATCGGGGCAGACACAATGGTCTGCACCCTACACGGGGGTTAATCGGGGCAGACACAAAGGTCTGCACCCTACACGGGGGTTAATCGGGGCAGACACAAAGGTCTGCACCCTACACGGGGGTTAATCGGGGCAGACACAATGGTCTGCACCCTACACGGGGGTTAATCGGGGCAGACACAATGGTCTGCACCCTAC
>Ga0209979_1002200_pt1 | contig 19181 bp, 19 predicted proteins | sample AnhtaG_FD_183114 | JGI IMG/M metagenome (GOLD analysis project Ga0209979, IMG submission 183114) | Deep subsurface microbial communities from Anholt, Denmark to uncover new lineages of life (NeLLi) - Anholt_01485 metaG (SPAdes) (version 2) | ecosystem: Environmental > Aquatic > Marine > Oceanic...
CTCCCGCATCCATTATACTATGGAAGGTATCCATGTCAAGGCAAAAATGTCAGAAAGATTACTCACTAAAAGATGAATTTTGACAGGGAAAAATATCGTCATTCTTGTTTTCTGCAAAAGTTGGTTGTCAATCTGGTTTTGGAGAGTATGTCCGCACAGCACCTTGAAATAGCGGCCACCTGGTTCCCAGGCCTCCTTTTGTTGACTTTGCCTTAACAAGTGGTACTACTAATGGGGGGCAGGTCATGGATAGAACGATAACATTCGGGCGAGCGAATAGCGGGTGGTGGCGTAGGTGGATGATTATTATTGAGAATGACAGGCCGAGGATGGTGGGGAGGTTGCGAGGATTATCAAGAAGTCGTAGCACACCAAAGAACTAAGGCTAAGGATACATCCAAATAATAAGAAAATGAGAAGAACTGGTGACGCAATCTTTTTCACGAAAAGGAGCGAAGTGACTTCTAGATAAAGCTACTGGGAAAATGTATGAGTTGATTAGATAAGTGGTGGAAAGATGCCGAAAATCACCTCTACCATCTGGAAAATGGAACCACATACCGAGGCAAAACATGCTATTCTAAGGAAGTATTTGGATGCGTGGTTGCCTATAATTACAAGACGGAATGTTCGAGTTCTCTATATTGACGGTTTTGCTGGTCCAGGTGAATATATTGGTGGGAAAGACGGTTCACCTATCATAGCCATCAAGGCAGTTTTGGAACACAAGACTGAAATCACGTCCCAAATTAAGATGTTTTTCATTGAGGCTGACAAAAAGAGGTGCGAATTCTTAGAGCAAAAAATAGCTGGTCTAGAAATTCCTTCGAATATCGATACAAATTGTTTTTGCGCTAGGTTTGATGAGATTCTGACTAAGATTCTTGATCATATTGATGAGCAGAAAACTAGGCTCGCACCCGCCTTTGTTTTCATAGATCCGTTTGGATTTACTGGGATCCCTTTCGCTCTGATAAAGAGAATCATGCAAAATCCAAAATGTGAGGTATTGATCACATTTATGTATGAAGAAATCAACAGGTTCGTTGGTGACAAACGAATATGGGATAGCGTTGAAAAAACATTTGGAACAAATAAATGGAAGGAGGTAATAGACGAAAAGGATTCACGAATAAGATCAGTCTTGTTGCACGGGATCTATAAAAACCAGTTAGTGAGGAAAGCAGGCATAAAATTCGTCCAGTCGTTTAAGATGATGAATAAGACTAATAAGACTGACTATTTCTTGTTCTTTGGCACAAACAAGATTATTGGGTTAAAGAAGATGAAAGAAGCTATGTGGAAAACCGATGAAAGCGGCTTATTTCAATTCTCAGATGCGACCCACGATCCAGATCAGCCCATGTTATTTGAAATGAAGCCTGATTACAGTCGACTGAAGAGGATTTTACTTCAGAACTTCAAAGGAAAGTCGGTTAGCATAACAGAACTTGAAAAGTTTATACTTGCAAAGACGCCTTTTAGAGAAACCCACTACAAAAGACAGATTCTTGCGCCAATGGAAAAAAAACAACCGCCCGAGATAGAAGTAAAGTGCCAGGAACCTAGAAGAAGAGTAGGGACTTTTTCTAGCCGTTGTACTGTAAGATTTCTGTAAATTGATTATCAAGCTGAAGGAGTGACCTTTAGTAAACATTTGATTTGATTCATGAAAATGGTATGATGCTGATATGAAGAAAATACTGCGAAAGACTCTTCTCTATAAAAGCGGCGTTGAATACGCTGATTTCTGCATAAACCATGTTGAAGGATGTGCTCACGGCTGTAGATTCCCTTGCTACGCAATGATGATGAAAAGAAGGTGTGGTGTCATAAAAGACTATGGGGAATGGATAGAACCTAAGGTTGTAGCTAATGCATTAGAACTGCTAGACAGGGAAATCCCTAAATTCAAAGATAAGATTAGGTTTGTTCATTTATGCTTCTCAACCGATCCTCTTATGTACCGATATCCTGAAATCATAAGTTTGACCCTAGATATTATTGAAAAACTGGATAAGAATGATATTCGTTGCACCGTTCTAACAAAAGGAGTATATCCAGGAGACTTGGCTAATCCTAACAAATACGGTAAAGATAACGAATATGGAATTACCGTTGTATCTCTAAATGAAGGTTTTAAGAAAAGATTTGAACCGTATTCTGCTCCGTATAAAGACAGAATAGAGTCCCTAAGGTACCTATATAATCGAGGACTCAAGACTTGGGTCAGCATGGAACCTTATCCTACACCAAACTTGGTAAGACAGGACCTATCAAAAATCTTAGAAGAAATATCTTTTGTAGATAAAGTTGTTTTTGGGAAGCTAAATTACAATATCAAATCACGCCAGTCTAAGGATAGTAAACGTTTCTATGAGAACTGTGCCAATACAGTTATTGAGTTTTGCAGAGACAATGGAATTGAATATCATATAAAAAATGGCACTAAAACAAAAGATGACAAGAATACAGAAGGGATATTTGCTACTAAGAATACTTCTGTGGAAAATGAAAAACAACTAAGTTTGGTTTTGTAGGCTAATATTTAGACACTGACCCACCTTCTGCTCTTTCAATAGTCTACGCGGATAACTAATTTCCATTAGCCAGAAGATAAAAAACCAAGTCGGACACCTCCTCCGCTAACTCCTATGTTTGCGAAAGAGATATAGTCGATGCGAAGGCAGGGGTAAAACGAAAAGTAAAGCCCGGCAAATTCTGTGAACAGGATTATGAGGGAAACGGAAAAACAGCCAACCAATGACCGGCCATGAGGAAATATCAACAGTTTTGGGACAGATTCGCCGCCTGCTTTCCCGGGCTAATAAGATAGAAAAAGACGGACTAAACCTGAGCGACTAGAAAATTGAGGTTGGAGTCACGGGCATAGAGGAAAGGGAGTCATAGCTAACCTTCCCATCCATTTTTATCCCCACCAACCTGTACCCCTCTTAGTCACAAATTGGTCACAAAACTCTCCCAGTTCAACTGACTCTTTATCTGCACACTAAATCACTCAAAAAGTCTTTCCAAGGCCAAACCCCAGCGCTTGTCAATCTGGTTTTGGAGAGGAATGTGGTGTGGGACTTCTTTCTGATGCGGTAGCGACAAATTGACGCATGAGTTTGAGCTAGTGAGACCCTTAGCACCGTAGCTATATTTCCGACGCTGCCGTCATAGTGGACGATTTCCGCAACTTTCCTCTCACCAGTGAACCAAATGCCCTCCTTCAAGATTACGGCCTGGTCAAAGCCTAGCTGTTAAAACCGCCCTTCTTTATTGCTCTCACCTTGACAGTCATGCGTATTTATCCTACAATCCCACCCAGATATAGATACATAACCTTATGCTACTAGAATACTGCTAAGCAGAAGGGATTTCAAAAGTCGTCACGTCCATAACTCAAAGCAGTACCTCTTGTACGGAGGCATTGTCGTATGATAAATGAACTCGAGCCCTTCGATCCATCAGAATTAAGCCACGTCCCTTCACTCCTTCACTCAACCAGGCATCTTCAACCTGAATCGGTAGCGGAAGCTGATTCAAAAAGCACCCCTGTACTCTATCAAAAGACGCAAAATCAGCCAAAATAAGAGACTCTGATCTTCTCAACGAAGCAAAGGGCAGTGACGACGTTTCTCAGCCAAACAAAGATATCGTTCGAGCACTCCCACTCCTCGAGGTTGGAGAGCAATGTTTCTCCAATCGAGTTCAGAACTTTTTGGGGCGAGATCGTCTTCATGGTATTTCTGAAATTTTATTCCTTTTCCGAAAAGTGGAAAGTCTTTACTTCTCGGGGATCCCAAAAAAAAGAGTAGGGAAGCCATAAAACTGCTTCTCTGCCTCAAGATAGGAGGAAGTTTGGCTAAGCCTACTGGTGAATTCGTCCCAATTTTGAGCTGCCCACTTTCTTACTTCCCTCTGGCCTTATGTTAGCTTTTATGCTTTATGTTAGCTTTTATGCTTTATGTTAGTTTAAGAATCGTCAAGCTCGCGATACAATCTCAAAGGCTATCAACCAATCTTTGGAACAACAACTGTATCGAGAAGGATCTGTGGATATAAGAGAGCAACTTAATAATCATTTTTTTTATTCTTTCACTTTTACTATCATCTCTAGCTCAACGGTTATATCTCTTGGCAGGCTTGACGTTCCCAGGGCACAGCGAGCATGTTTTCCCTTCTCGCCGAATATTTTCTCCAGAAGCTCTGAGGCTCCATTGACTACCTCTGGCTGCTGCCCAAAATCTGGAGCACTGTTCACAAAACCTCGCAGTTGAACAATCTCCTCTATTCTGTCGAGACTTCCAACGAGATCCCTTACCGCAGCAAGGCAGTTAAGGACGCATATTCTTGCTGCCTCATAACCTTCTTCAACTGTCTTCTCTTCGCCGACCTTCCCTGTGTGAATGAGCTTTCCTTCTACAGAGGGCCCTTGACCTGAACAAAATACCAAGTTTCCCACTTTCTTAGCCGGAATGTAAGCAGCTGCAGGTTTGGGTGTTCGGGGAAGAGTAATTCCAATCTCCTTTAATTTTTCTTCATAACCTGGCATAAAAAGTCCTCCTCTATGTAAGTACTTGGTTCAGGAAGTTTTCCACTTCTCCCAGATCAGGACCAAGTTCTGTGGGAGGAATCTGAACATATTCCCCTATGGCATCAGGCTCTTTGAACCCTGAGCCTGTTATCATACAGATGATAGTATCGTTTCCTTCTAAAATACCTTTCTCTTTAAGTCTTTCCAAGCTGGCAACTGAAGCAGCAGATGTAGGTTCGGCAAATATACCAGCGAATGACGAAAGCTTCCGTACGCTCTCAATTAAATCATCATCCTCGACCGCGACCGCCACCCCTCCGCTTTCTCTTATTATCTGCAGAGTGAAAGTTCCATCATCAGAATAGCCCTGAAGAGGATCGGCAATACCGGAGGCAATGGTATGAGGCGTTCCCCACGTTCTCACTTCCAGATTCCCACTCTCGAAGGCCCTTACGATGGGGGCACATCCTTTTGCCTGTACGCCTATCATGGCAGGAAGTTTGTCTACCAGCCCCAGCTTTTTGAGTTCCTTGTATCCTTTGTAAATCCCTGCCAGCAGAGGTCCTGCTCCAATAGGGACTACAATCCAGTCTGGCGCTCCTCCGAGCTCTTGGTATAGCTCATAGGCCACGGTTTTATCACCTTCTGTGGCAAAAGGGTTCAAAAAAGTTGAGGTTAAGTTGGCCCACTGATGTTTTTCAGAAAGCTCTTTGGCGAGATTAAAGCAATCACTGGCGGCACCTTTTATCTTAACTAGGATAGCGCCTGAGGACACAATGGACAGAAGTTTGCTTCTGGGCGCGGTGGAAGGAATGACAATTATTGCTTTCATTCCGGCTTTTGCAGCATAGCTGGCAACTGCAACTCCCGCATTACCACTCGAGGAGGTTATGACTGTGCTTCCCCCTTCCTCTTTGGCTTTGGAGATGGCGCAGGATACCGGCCTATCTTTGAAAGAACCGGTAGGATTCCTGGTTTCATCCTTGAGGTAAAGGTTCGGAAGATCTGTCAGTGCACCCAACCTTTTAGAGCGAAAAAGCGGAGTATCGCCTTCTCTCAAAGTCACAATGTTCTCTTTGTCTTTTATAGGAAGAAGATCCCGAAATTTCCACATTCCTTTATCTTTTGTTATAGTAAGGCATGAGCCTATTTCCCCTTTTTTCATAGTCTCATAATCGTATTCGACATCCAGGACTCCGGCACATTCTAGGCAGTTATACCTTATGATGAGGGGATACTCTTTTCCGCAACTCACACATTTAAGCTTCGTGGCAAACATATTTTATCCCAATTCAATCGGAGCATCTTTTTCTATGGATTCTAAGCAAGCCTCAATAAACCCGACTGCTTTAATTGAATCCACAACAGGCATTAAGAATTCTTTATTATTAATGGTTGCGTCCACAAAATGTCCTATCTCATCTCTTAGATCCCCGAATATCTGTCCGTTGTATTCTGGCCAATGCAGGGTATCGGGAAGTTCAAACCCATTTGTAAATAGCTTCAGACCCTGATCATAAACATCTATATAGCCTGCTCCTTTGGTTCCCACAACCTCCACCTCACTCCAAAGGCCCACAGGGTAGTTTCCTGGAAGAGACCAGCTAAACTCCAGACTGCCGACTGCACCGTTTTTGAAACTGAATAGGACAAATATGCAATCCTCCTTGTAGACCTTGGAAACCCTCTTGGCATGAATTTGCTGAATCTCACTTTGGACATACCAGAGGACGATATCTATGTCATGCACACCAATGTAGTAAAGCATTGACGTTCTTCCCTTCAGACGGTCTTGGATAAGTTTAGGATTCTGTCGCTTAGCTCTAATATGGAGAATCTCTCCAATATCACCTCTCTGAATTCTATCATGAAGCTGTACATACCTTGGGTCAAACCGAAGTACATGAGCGACCATTAGCCTGACACCATTATCCTCACAAGCTTTCCTAATCTTTTCTGCATCTTTTACTATCCTGGCAATAGGTTTTTCCAACAAGATATGTTTGCCAGCTTTTGCTGCAGCCACTGCCGGTTCAACGTGATACTTATCAGGAGTACAGATGCTAACAGCTTCAATATCTTTTTGATTGAATAGTTCTGAAGGGTCAAAGTAATATTCACAGTGGAATCTGTCCCCTATCCTCTTTGCTCTTTCCTTATCTGGATCCGCAATCGCAACCAGATCAGCCGTAGGGATCTCATTGAAAATCCTGGTGTGCAACTCCCCAATAAAACCAACTCCCACCACTCCTACTTTCAATTTTCTCATTTCAGCCATTTCACTCTCCTTTTGCCCTATGTCTCAGCCATTAAGATCGCTCAAGCTGCTACGAGCAGGGGAAGCCGATGCCTGCTTCTTTTGACACAAAAGATTCCTTCCTGTGTTGGAATCAAAAAGGTAGATATGCTCAGCCTGTGGCAGTACATAAACAACATCCCCCATGCTCTGTCTGAATGAAGGAGGGACAATAGCTTTGAACTTAACTTCACCCCCATATTGAACTATTACCACTGTTTCTTTGCCCAACCGTTCAACAGCGTATATTTGTCCCTTTAAGGCACCCTCCTCCGGTGTTTCTGAAAGGGTCATGTGGTGGGGCCGCACACCAAGGGTCACAGATTTTGCTTCCAAAGGCTCTTCACTTCGCTGAACAACTGCTTCGGGAAGTTTCACATGAAACTTCGTGTGCTTAAATCGGTGCTCTTCATCCCGCTTCTCTATCGCCCCTTGGAAGAAATTCATGGGGGGCGACCCTACGAAGCCAGCCACAAAAGTATTGACGGGACTAGAATATATTTCATCGGAGGTTCCCACCTGCTGCAATGCTCCTGCCTGCATGATGGCAATGCGATCCCCCATGGTCATAGCTTCTACCTGGTCATGCGTTACAAAGACCATAGTAGTACCAAGTTTTTTCTGCAAAACGACAATCTCAGCACGAAGGTCTTCTCTCATTGCCGCATCCAAACTAGCTAGGGGTTCATCCATCAAAAAAACCGACGGGTTGCGTACAATGGCCTTGGCAGTGGCAACACGTTGCCTTTCTCCGCCGCTCATGTGGAAAGGCAGCTTATCCAATAGCCCATGGATGTCCAACAACTTAGCTGCTTCTTCAACCTGCCTATCGATGTCCTGTTTAGAGATTCGGGAGATCCGCAGACTTATCCGAATATTGTCCCGCGCTGTAAGATGAGGGTAGAGTAGGGCAGACTGGAACACCATCGCTATATTGCGTCTGTGAGGTGGCACGTCGGTGACATCCTGACCATCAAAATGAATGCGACCGGATGTTGGCTGCTCTATTCCAGCAATACAATTCAAGCTGGTGGTTTTGCCGCAACCAGACGGTCCCAGGAATACGATGAGTTCCTTGTCTTCTATGTGTAGGGTGAGATCATTCAGGGCGACTGATTCCCCGTAGTTTTTGTGAAGATGCTCTAAGTAAATCTTGGCCATGACATCACCCCAATGGTTCAACTATGTTCATTTTTGCGATATGTTTTTGCAGGAGATAAGCCACAATGAAAGGTGGAATCAGCGAAAAAATTATGGAAGCCGCCAGATGTTCGGGCTCAGGATGCTGAAATAAGAATCCTGAAATAGAAGCAGGTATGGTAGTAGCCGGCGTCCCGTTCACCAGTATTTGAGCAAAGGTGTATTCATTCCAGGCAAATAGAAAGGAGATAATTGCGCCTACTGCGATGCCCACCTTCGCCATTGGGATGACAATCTTGACAAAGGCGCCAAAACGCGAGAATCCATCAATCCGGGCCAAGCGCTCTACCGGTGGAAGATTGCGGAAAAAACCTAATAGCATCCATGCTACGAAGGGAATGGTTATGGTCAGGGTGACCAGCACGAGTCCGAGTAAGGTGCCGGCTAGTTCTATTTTTACGAAAAGAATATAGAAAGGTATCATTATGGAGATGGGCGGAAGTGCTACGGAAAGAAGAATAGCAAACAAAAGTTTGTTCTTGTGTTGAAACTCCAGGCGGGCGAATGTATAAGCTAAAGGAACCACTACTACCGTGGTGATACAGGTAACAATGGAAGCTAGAATCAGGCTGTTGAGTAACCCCATTTTGACCTGCCCCGCCTGTCCAGCAGCTATGAAAACTTCTCCCGACCGGGAAGTGTATGGATACCCCAATACATTGAAGAACCCGGAAATTGTAGGTTGGTGAGGATAAAGATGAGGAGGAAACACAGAAATTTCTGCTGGGGTCTGGAAGGCCATCTTTGCGAACCAGTATAGAGGTACGAGGGTCCAGAGAAGAACCAAGATAACTGCAATCCATGTAACTATTGATTTTTTAGCCATCTTATAGCTCCTTGCGTCCCCACACTCCATACAAGGTAAAGGCTATGGCAAGAATCACCCCTAAAAGGTAAAAAGACATTGCCGCCCCATAACCTAAATTTAAGTGCTGGAAGCTTTCCTTGTATATTTGATAAGTTAGAGTTGCAGAGGCAACGCCTGGCCCCCCTCCTGTTTGCACAAAAATGTAATCGAACACTTTGAGAGACAGAACCGCTACGATTACGGTGAACACAAACAGGGTGTATCTCAGATAGGGAAGAGTTACATAGAAGAATTTTCCAAAAGGTCCCAGATGGTCAATTTCGGCCAAATCGTATAAACGGGAGGGAATGGTCTCCATGTTTGCCAGCAAAAAGAACGCTACCAAGGGCGCCAAATTCCAGGCATTCCCAATGGCCAGCCCCTCAATTACCGTCTGGTGATTCAAGACAGAAACCCTTGTTTCCATCCCAAACAAATAAGCTAAGGCGGTGGGCAGTCCCGCATGCCCCCTCCATAGATACTTAAACGTGATCCCCACTCCATAACGAGAGAAAGCCCAGGGAAGAATAGCAAGGGAGCGTATTACTCCTTTGCCCGGGAAGGACCTGGCCAGGGCCAAAGCAATTCCCAGTCCTATCAAAAGCGTAAGAACTACAGATTCCGCTGTGAATCTGAGAGAAACTCTGAGACTATGCCAAAAAGCTGGTGATTTTAGAACAGCTGAATAATTTTCAAAGCCAACAAAACTGGTGCGATATCCACCAAAGAATATAATTCGATGGAAGCTGGCCCAGACAGCATACCCCAGAGGATAAATTATGACAGCTATCAAGAATATGAACACGGGCAGGGTAAGAAGCAGGGCAAACTGAAAAGTCGAAAGTTCCCTAACCTTTTGACGGAATCTCATTCTTCCCTCTTTTTTCGCGATCCGGATGCCAAGGAGGGTGAACAGAGCTATCTCTGTTCACCCTCGTCACTAATTATGAGACGCCGTACAGTGAATTCAACTCATTGATCTTATCCCCAATCGCATTGATGGTCTCATCGACGGGTTTGTCTTCCATAAGGAATTTCTGCAGCGTTTCTTTGATCCAGGAATTGAACTCCGGTGCCCACACCACATTGAACACACCCTTAGGGTAAGGGGTATTCGCGTAAACTTCCAAAGCTGTCTCATAATCTTGGGGGCGTGCAAAGAACTTCTTCATCATGGCCTGTACGTCCGGATTTTCCATAATCTCTTTATAGGCTGTGAAGAGCATAGAGTCTTCTATCCATCGTTGCCCCACAAACAGTTCACCCTCGTGATCACGATATCCATACCAAGAAGCGAAAGCCATCACGTCGCGGGTGTGGTCCTTACCCCGGGGACGGTTGCTCATGAGGTACACGGCAGAGTCGATAAGGCCCCAACTTTGCCCTCGATAGGGTACCGGACTACAGTAGCCAGCAAAGCGGGAGTAGCGAGGTTCGTTGAATTTTTTGAAGTCGTACATCTGCTGAGGACTGTAGACGTACTCGCCTGAACCCCAGGCTTCGAGAAAATCAGGCTCCAGGTAGGACAGAACCTCCTCAGGAATCAGCCCATCGTTCCAAACTTTCTTCCAAGCTCTCAGGGTATCACCCGCTGGGCCATCCACAGTTACCAATGGTTTGTGCGTTTCAGGATCAGCAACCCGTCCACCCCGGTTCAAGGTCTCAAAGAAGAAAGCCCAGCTTATGCCATACCACTCAGCGAACCAGTGAGGCAAGAATGGATATTTGATTCCCTTATCTCTTATCCGGTAGAGCTGATCATAGAGATCGTCCCAAGTAGCAGGAAGCTCGGCTTCTGCCAAACCAGCTTCTGAGAGTTTTTGTAGATTCACATGCAAAACCCCTCGAGTGGTCACGAAGTAGGATAATCCGAGAAGCTTTCCTTTGTAAGTCCAGGCATCACGAATGTGAGGGTACATGTCAGCCTTGATCTTTTCTATGTTTGGCAGGGACTCGGCTGGCAAAATCCAGCCACCATCGTAGTATCGGCACGCCTGAGACGGATTGCCATAGAGAATGTCAAGAGGGGCCTTGGCGATAAACTGCGTTTCCATGATGGAGGGATAATCTCCCGTTATTGTGGCATAATCCACATTGCCGTTCAATTCCGTGTTGTAGCGATTTACGTTATCGTTGACAATATGAGTCCTGTATTGCCATCCGCGAAAGTAGACGGACTCGTTAGTTTCCGGAGCAAGCCCTTCCCCTTCAAACGACTCAGGTACACCAAACACCTGCCCCCCGCTGATAAGGAAGAGGCAGGCTACCATCACTATTAACATTGATGCTTTCTTCATATACATTTTTCTCTCCACATCGTTCATTTTACATAGTTCCACATGGCACTATTTTCCCCCGAAAACCCTCAAAAAGAGAAAGTAATCTTCCAACACTTCTCCCTTTGGAAAGCTCTCTTTGTCCCAGCTAACGGCCTGCCTACTTCCTCACCTCCCTCTGGCCTTATCCTTAATTCCTCTCTCTGTTTTCCTCTCTCTCATTTTGACTATACTTCCCCTAGAATTTTTGTCAACCGATGAGCGACAAAAAACGAAAGATAGACACTACGACAGCCACATGATGTTGCGTCAAATAACCAGCCTACCCAGACCTTGGGACTTTTCTTGGTATAATCTTGGTTAAGCCAAGAGGCAATAATCTCAGGACTTTCCCCAAGATTTCGGACGCTCTCCCCGGGGCGCTGAATTAAGGAGGAATTGAGAAGACAACAAGGTGGCAAGGGACTTTCTGGCTGGCAGAGCCCAAACTCTCAAATAGAATCTGGGGAAGCTCCCAGTTGTGGCCCAAAAGAGTTTGGAACGTCCCGCTGGAGATTCCTACTCAGAACTGCGTGGCATCTGGGGTATCTCAAGCAAAGATGGCCCCTGGTCTCCCTAAAGCCTTGGGTACTATTTTTTCTCTGAGTCATGCTGCTGTCATAATCATGGCACGAGAAAGGCTATCCTTGGCAAAATCTGCCCGCACCATGGCTTCATATATTCAGAAAGCTAAAGAAAACTTGGGAGAGGATCTCAGGGAAGATATACCAAAGAATTCCTGATGCATATAGCTATTTGTGGGGGAGTGAGAAGGAAAGGAGGAACACCTGCTTTGCCTTGGGATTCTTTGTTTGACACAATGAAAAAGATAAATAGTATAACTTATAGCTGTACAGAGAAGCCTTATACTCCGTTTCACCTGGGACAGTACATCGTCTCGAAGCAATGCAGAACTTCCGCACCGCATTGAGTTCCAACTCCTGAGTGGATCAAAAGCTCGGCGAGAAAATGAACTCCTGCCGTCTTTGGCTCCCAATTCCTCATAGTTCTTCACGTCGAAACGTACCAACCTAAGAAAAAGACACACAATATGAGATTCTGCACCTTCGCGCTATCGCTGGCGACCATTTCAAGTAAGATCGCTAGGATCGGCTCTATGCGATCTTGCAACACAAGACGCAAAATTAGCCAAAATGAGAGGGTTTAATTGTTGGAACGAAGGGAAACTTGCATTAGTTGAGTTTTGCTCTCCTCTTTTGGTTTCTTAATTACCTCCAAAGCGCTGATTTATAGGGAGGCTAAGTAAGGAAATGGCCAGAAAAGGCGAAAAGGCAGTGTATGTGATTTCAGAGGAAGAGACGAACAAGAGGATTGAGCGCGCTTCCAGGAAAAGTAAACGGACAAGCATCCTATTATCTATCTTATCGCTTGCCATTGGGGTAGTTCTTGGAATGATGGTTCCTCGTTATGCAAAGCCATCCGCTGAGTTCCTGTTGGGGCTAATGTTGGCAGGAATAGCGGGTTGCATAGTTGGTTTTTGCTTAGGGAGGGTTTCTAAAAGAGGGAGCAAAGCGGAGAGGCTTTTTATGCTAGCGATGCAAGAAGAGAATCAAGGAAGAAAACACGAGCTGCTGGGGGAGATTGTTGATAAGTATCCTGATACAGAGTGGGCCGATAAAGCTCTGGATGAGAGAGTAAAAAACGGGGTAATGGAAGCTGGCCAAGGATCTGCAAAAACGTCAGAGAAAAAGCCCCCTACCGGGATTATGGGCGAAAATAAGGGCGAAATTGACGTTTGGAAGGATGCTCAAAGATTGAGGGATGAAAGATTCTCGATTAGAGCGATAGCACAGCGTTTGGGCGTTCCCAAATCAACGATTTTTGATCATACTATCCGGAGAAATGATCTACCCTACGCAGGGAGTAAGATTCGGACAAAAAAATCCGCTTAAAATGCAGGTTTCCGAGGTCAAAAAGTGGGGTCTGAGAGTTGAGTTTGCTTGGTTATTGAATACCCAAATTCTGACACAAGATAGGCGGAGGGGGGAGCACGTCCCAAGGACCAGCAACACAGACAAGTGAACCTCACACGCAGGATATAGCATGTTTTGAAAACTCAGGGGAGATTGAGCAAGGTAAAGACCAGGGGTATGAATGAAAAAACAGGTCTTCTTACTTTCTTCTAAGGTGAGAGTGTGAAAAAAGAAACTAAATCAGAATTGAACATCCTAATGAACAAATATGGTCAGAGGTTAGCAGAGGCCAAAAGGAGACAAAAAAAGGTAAAGGCAGGAAAGGATATTTTTTTAACGGAATTCAAGCGACTTCGAAAGAAGGTAATTTACCCCGCAATGAAGAGCATCGGAAATCAGTTTAAAAAACGAGGCCACGAGTATCGGATATCAGAGCAAGAAGAATCAATTGATTCGGAAGGTAACAGGCGAAATGCAAAGATAACTATGAGTATATTTCCTACAAGCACTCACCCGTCTACTTACGGACCTGAAAATACTCCTTCAATTTCTTTTATCGCTACCAGAGATAAGAAGAAAATCTGGATTCACGGGAGCAGTAGGGTGCCAACTGGAGAGGGAACGGCAGGTTCTCGGGGTGAATTCAGTATAGAACAGATTACTCGTGATACAGTTGAACGAGAAGCTCTTGGAATCCTAAAAGAAATCTTTGATCCGCAAGCGTAGGTTATGGAGAGAATGTATGGATGTGGGGAAGCTGCAGAAAGAATCAACAAAAAAGGCGTAGATAGAGGCTCATAGAAGGACTTTCTCAGGGTAAGACGAATGGAGGATAGATTGAAGGGTGCAAAGGAACTTATAGAGGATTATTTCAAGAAGATAGCAGAGATGCGGGATGAGTTTGCCAAACAAACGGAAGAAATGAGAACTGTGGGGTTCTTTGACCAATACCCAAAACTGAGAAAACAACCCTACAGAATCATAGAATTACTTGATGAGTACTTACGGGAGGCTAAGAAATGGAGACTAAGGTAATAGCTGTTTATTATAATGCACCGAGTAGGGGGTGATGAGGAATGTTTGCTCGTAAGGGGAAGCTTGAAGCGGAAAACATCATAGGCAAGGAGACAGAGCTTAAGGGAACCTTGAAGAATACGGAAAGCATTCATATTGACGGGAAAGTTGAAGGGAAGATTCAATCCGAAGGAGATGTTATCGTGGGGGAGGATGCTATTGTAAAGGCAAATATTGAAGCTAAATCCGTAAGTATCAGCGGTAAGGTTGTAGGAAACATTACCTGCCAGGGAAAGGTAGAGCTTTTTCCCTCAGCGAGTTTGAAGGGGAACGTAGAGGCTTCCGATCTAACCATTCCAGAGGGGGCTTTCTTTGATGGAAAATGCAAGATGATTGCTTCCTCAAAAAGTAGAATGTCCTTCCCTGATTAGCACTGCACTCTCGGGAAGGAGAATACAAAATGATAATGGCCACTTGAGGAGATGGCCTAGTTCCGAGGGAGAGGGGAGAGATTCTGCTAAGTCTTCTTGTGGGCGCTGAACGTGAGGCGCTATATAAGTACCTAAAATCTTAAGGAGGTGCATAAGATGCCTGAGGAAAAGGTCGAGAGTATCATGCGGAATTTTGTCAAGGCGATTGAGAAAGGGGACGTGGAGGAGGCCGTTTCTTTCTTGACAGATGACGTGACTTACGACGTACCCCTGGGGAGCTTCAAAGGGAAGGAAGAGGCAAGGCGCCTGCTCACGTGGATGACTCAGACTATGTCCGGGATCAACGTTACGGAGAGAGGGGTTGGGATCATCGCACAGGAGAATAAGGCTGTTTACGAACACGACATAGAAGGTACCGTTGAGGGCCAAAGAGTCAAATACCTCGCCATGTGTGCATATGAGTTCAAGGACGGGCAGATCCAGCGCATGACGACAGTTTTTGACAGGCTCACGATCGCTGAGCAAGCAGCAAAGGGATGGTTTGCAAGAAGAGCAGTGGGCTCTATTGTAAAGCAAATGGCAAAAGGGTTGCGTTAGAGTTTTCGTAATCTGAGTAGAAGATAGGAAGCTTCTGAGGACCAGACGGACCTCAGGGGAGCACAAGGAGCAGGGAGAATAGCAAAAGCCAGCCAATCAAGATTCTATGCTGATTGAGGAGAAAAAAGGTCCTTCATAGAGGCACTTTAGAGGCTAGAGCCAGCCTATATGACCCAGGCAAAATTCAAGGCCCTCTATCAAGAGATTTTTTGTCGAGCCAGTTGTGGGATAGAGAGTTTTGAGGAAAAGGGAGAAAACTTCTGGACCCGCACCTTACCTCTAATAAGGCAGGCTCCTTGGGCCAGACAGGCCATGACCCTGCCGGGCTTAAGTCGGGTCCTTAATTCTGTGTCAAACCCAATGCCGTACATACGACAATTCCCGAAACCTCCAAGGTGCTTTTTCTCTCCTCAACCTCCCATCTCCTCAAATTCACCCCTCTATGGCCCTATTTTGAGCTAATATTAACTCGGCTTCAGCCCCTTAAACAATAACAACCCCTCCTGCCTGAAATGGGGAGCCCAAAAAGCATGTCCGAAAGCACGTTTTTGACACAAACCGCTTTTGAGCTAGGATAGCACCAACCGAAAACTCATGAAGGAGGAGGAAGGATGAACAAAGCTCAGTTGGTGGAAGAAGTAGTAACTCAGACAGGACTAACAAAGAGAGCAGCCAGGGAAGCGGTCGATACCGCAACTTCTGTTATTACCGACGCACTGGCGAGGAGAGACAAAGTTACCTTGGTTCGCTTTGGCACTTTTCAAGTTATGGAAAGAAAAGCAAGAAGAGGAAGGAATCCTCAGACAGGACAAACTATCCAAATACCGATGAAGAAGGTCCCTAAGTTCGTGGCTGGTAAGAAGCTGCGAGAGGCAGTGACATGAGATAGTAATGCATAAGGTGCCGCCGAGTCAGAAGGAACCCCCACCACCGCTCAAAAATGATTCGTAAGATCCCGAGAGAGGACTTTGATTTTGTGCTGAAAATCATAAACGATGCTGCGCAAGCTTACAAGGAAGTGATTCCAAACGATAGATGGAAAGAGCCATATATGTCAGCAGAGGAGCTGAGGGAGCAAATTGATTCGGGTGTTGAGTTCTTCGGATTGGAGCAAGAAGGAGAAATAATCGGAGTTATGGGAATTCAAGATGTCGAAGATGTCACGCTCATCAGGCACGCTTATGTACTGAGAGAGTACCAGAGACGAGGGATAGGAAGCAAGCTACTTGAATATCTCATGGGTCTAGCTAAGAACGCTGAGGTCTTAGTGGGAACCTGGGAGGCTGCAAGCTGGGCGATTCAGTTTTATGAAAAACACGGATTCGCTTTAACCTCACCTGAAGAAAAAGACGGACTTCTCAGGGAGTATTGGGATATTCCGGAAAGACAGACAGAAACATCTGTCGTACTCCGTTTTGGCAAGAGACAATGAACTACATACCTTGGCGACTGGTGAAGAGCTGGACCTGCTTCATGTGCGGTAGCTGCTGCACAAGATATGCCGTAACTTTAACCTGGGAAGAGCACAGGAGAATCGGCAGGTTTTGGCCAGATAAAGTCAGGGTGAAGAACAGAAAGCCCTACCTAGGGAGGAGAGTGGACGGTAGGTGTGATTTCTTGTACGGAAAAGGATGTTACCTGCAAATAGTCAATATGAAACCATTTTCCTGTAAGATATGGCCACTCAGGGTTTTATTGAAACCGGATAGAGTGGATAGAAGTTCTCACGGACTTTGTCAGATCCACAACAGAGAACGCTTCGTCTACCTCAATCCTGCTTGTTCAGGAATCAACAAGGGAAATCCTCTAGATCTAAGTGAAACGCTACGAGAGGTAATTGAGTTATCGATTGATTCAAAGAGGCAGCAGCGCTACTCCACCACCGAACAGCTTGATTTCAATCGACTTATATCCAGCCCGAGAACAAAGAGAATCTGGGACCAGGTTTTGGTGAGAGGTAAAGTCGATCTTGACCCAGCTCTAAGAGATCAGCGACAGAGAGAAAGCACACGGTTATATGCATTTGAACGACCCGAAGGAGCTTCAATTGGCCTGTGCCTTTATTGAAGAAGAACATGCTGTCCGAGAGACACCTCTGAAAGGGGAAAGACCTACCTCCAAGCGAGCGAAGATAAACGGAAAGTCATTTTCAATACGAGACTATGAATGGCATAATCGCTTTTGATTGCGATGGAACCTTGGAGATTTCAAATGGACCGGTTCCATTAGATATTCTCAGGGAGCTCAAGAGAAAAGGCTGGCGAGTGGGTATCTGTGGAAACTGGAAACTGGCCAAAAAGCACATTGGGGATCTTCATTTCTACCTCGGTTCACCTAAGGCAGAGAACCTCAGAGAAGAAGGGAGGAATTTTGAGCTAAGAGTATATGTGGCTGATACACCAGAGGATGAGCAAGCTGCTAGAGAAGCGGACTGGCAGTTCATTTACGCAAAAGACTTTGAGAGTGCCAAGGTCGGGGGGAAATAGACTAGTCAATCTTGTGAGAGGACATATATATGAATCTGGGAATTCCTGAGGCCAAAACATAGCGACATCGCGCTTGTTGGCTGGGTCTCTGGAACATGCAGGGAAGTTCTTGATGCAGTAGTCTCAGCAGTGAACAAATCCATGGAGGGGGAAGAGAAAGCACTTCGGTTGGCCCTGGCACTTGTCAGGTTATGGAAAGACAGAATAAGAGAAGAATCTTCAGGCGGGATAAGCCATCCAGATCCAGCCCAGGAACGTCCCTAGGTTCAGACCAGACAGGGATTTGAGAGAGAGTGTGAAGTAAAGAGAAATAGGAACTCCAACTTACGGAGGATAACGAAGTGCCTAGACATACAATAGGACGACTGATGAGAGATCGAGGCTATGGATCTACTGTCAAACCGACAGACTGGGTTCTATTGCTTCTTGCTACAGTATGAAACAAAGGAGCACTCCTGACACCTTTTCTTTCGACACCAATCCTTTCCTAATCTTAGAAGAGCTGTTTCGAAATTAAGGATATCTTTTCCCTTGATTTTGCATTTGCTCCAGACAGACTTCAGGTTCTCGAGGACGTCTTCATCGCTCTCGCCTTTGGTAAGTCCCAAATTCCGAGCAGCTTCTATGGTCAAACTTGTGGGAGGGGGATCTGCCTTTTTCCAGATACCTCTCAGGTCTCTCAGGAAAATAGCTGCTGTAACTCGGCCAATTCCCTTACCCAGATTCATTAATCTTCTTTCAAGATCCTTTGCATCCTTTGCTTTTGAATGTAAGGTATTTAGGTCACCCTGACATTCTCTAACAAGATTCTTCGCAATCTCCAGAAGTTTGGTAGCTGTTTTGAAATCGTAGCGAACATATCCTCCCTCATCCAATATCTCCACGAGACCATCCCAGCCGGTCTCCAGGATTCTCTCAGGAGAGAGAACGTTCCTTTTTTGAAACTCTCTGTAGGTTTTGATAGCGATAGACTCGGATATTCTTGCTCCAAATAAGACTGAGGCGAGAAACCACTTGAATTTCTCATTACTCGCCCGAGAATACAGGTTAATGCCGAGCGACTTAGAATAAGGCTCACCAAGTCTCTCTACAAGGACATGCGCTAATTTAGTGGCTTCCATTTTGTCTTGGGATATTCCGACTTCTCTTCTCAACTATCCATAGAACTTTTGGCTAATTGCAGCTTATCCATATTGCTAAGTGAAACCGTCCATTCTCTTGGTCAAAATGATAGTCGACGCTTTTTGATGAAAATGCGAATCCGAGCTCCACTGTGGGAAGCCCGCGAAGTTTGGACTTCTTTTGGAAACTTGGAAGATGAGATAAACATCTCGATCTATGATGTTCTGGCTCGGTCAGAGTCAGGATAACCTAGGCCAAATATCAGCACTTGTCAACCAACTTTTGCAGAAAACAAGAATGACGATATTTTTCCCTGTCAAAATTCATCTTTTAGTGAGTAATCTTTCTGACATTTTTGCCTTGACATGGATACCTTCCATAGTATAATGGATGCGGGAG
>Ga0209979_1002202_pt1 | contig 19168 bp, 22 predicted proteins | sample AnhtaG_FD_183114 | JGI IMG/M metagenome (GOLD analysis project Ga0209979, IMG submission 183114) | Deep subsurface microbial communities from Anholt, Denmark to uncover new lineages of life (NeLLi) - Anholt_01485 metaG (SPAdes) (version 2) | ecosystem: Environmental > Aquatic > Marine > Oceanic...
AGTGCTATGATTGATAACTTCGGATCTGAGTGGGAAGAGATAAGTGGTGTAAAAATTAATAAAATAGAGGTTCCCTATCCAGTCATTTTTGATAAGGTAATGACAGACTTCATTACTGGAACTGGAGGTTTCGATGCGATTTGTATATGTGCGGGATGGATGGGTGATTTTGTAGGTGGTGGATGGATAATGTCTTTGGATGAGTTAATGGAGAAGTATGGTTACCCGGAATGGGAAGATACTGCTCCTGCTATCCAGAAAGTGGTAAAATGGGCCGGTAAAACATATGCACTTCCCTTTGATGGTGATTGTCATAATTTCTACTGGCGAAAAGATGCTCTGGAGAATCCTATCTATCAGGTAAAATTTGAGAAGGAATACGGTTATCGCTACAACATTCCTCCTAAAACCTGGGAAGAGGTCAAAGATATTGCCAAGTTCTTTAATGGATGGGACTGGGATAACGATGGAGAAATTGAACATGGGATAGAATTCATAGCTAAACGTAAAACTCAGGCTCAATGGAGTCTAATGGATGTAGCCGCTCAATATACCATTCTTCGTGGAAAGACAGATAAATATCACGGTGTATTTTTCTTTGATCCAGAGACTATGGAGCCTCTGATAAATACCCCGGGATGGATTGAGGGAATGAAGATGCTTCAGGAACTTACTAAATATGGTCCTCCTGGTCTTTTGAGTTATGGATATTCGGAAAATAGGATTACCTTTGTAAAAGGAACATGCGCTATGGTTTTTGACTGGGGTGATATTGGCGTTATGGAGCAGGACCCGGAAAAATATGGGAGTACAGTGAAAGGCCAGGTAGGCTATTCTTCTTTACCAGGAGCAAGTAAGGTCTGGGATAGAGAAAAGGATGAATGGCTTGACCAGTATAACCAGATTAACTTCCTTGATTTTGGCGGTTGGGTTTGGATTATACCAAAGACCTCCAAAAACCCAGTTCAAGCTTATAAGTTTATCACATTTGCAACTAATCCTGAGCGGAGTTTACTACAGGTAATTGGTGAGGCTTATTGTGGAGCTAATCCCTGGCGATTTAGCCATTTCACTGAATTAGACGGATGGATTGATGCAGGATGGAGTAAAGAGTCAGCCGCAGGTTATTTAGAGGCCATACAAAATATACTTGAGGATCCAGAAGCGGCGTTAGACCTGAGAATTCCAGGAACAAACGAATACTACGATTATCTTGATCTTTATCTAAGTAAAGCTCTTGCAGGGGAGATGACTGCAGAAGATGCCTGCAAAAAGATCAGTGAAATTTGGGAAAATATCACCAAGAAATATGGCAGGAAAAGACAACTTGATCTCTATCGTGAATCTTTAGGTTTGAAGCCTTTGGAATAAAGAATTGATATAGAAAATTTAGAAAAACCCGGGTTAGTTTTAACCCGGGTTTTTCTTCTATGTAAGAAGCAATACAAGTGCTTGAAAGAGCAAAGAGTAAATCTTTAGTTAAATGGTATTTTATTCTTCCCGCTATAATCTTTTTTATAATTATGATTATCTTTCCTATGATTTGGGCTCTCCGTCTTTCCTTCTTTAACTGGCATGCCATTCTGGGACCCAAGATGAATTTTATAGGTTTGGGGAATTTTTATGATATTCTCAAAGACGAGCGTTTTTGGGAGGATTTGGCATTTACTCTTTTTTATGTGGGAATGGTTGTAATAATAGAGCTATTCTTGGGGTTGGGCTTGGCTTCTCTTTTAAATCGTAAGTTTCGCTTTCGCAATTTTTTCCGGATAATTTATCTTCTCCCTATGACCGCTCCTCCTATTGCAGTAGCTGCTCTTTGGAGGATGTTTTTACAGCCCGACTTGGGTGTCATTAATAAATTGCTGGTTGCGGTGGGTCTGCCCCTGGTTAAGTGGACTACAGATCCGGGTATAGCTCGTATATCTTTAGTTATAGTAGATGTATGGCAATGGACTCCTTTTATGCTTTTGGCTCTTTTAGCAGCTTTACAATCTATGCCCCAGGAGATATATGATGCTGCTGTTGTTGATGGAGCCTCGTCAGGACAAACTTTTTTACATATAACTCTACCTCTTTTATCTCCTATAATTACAACCTTGATCTTACTGCGAGCAATAGATGCTTTTAAATTGTTTGAGTATACTTATGGAATAACGGGAGGTGGCCCGGCTGGGAGGACAGAATCTCTTTCCTACTATATCTATTTGCGGGGACTTTCTTATTTTGATATGGGGTATGCTTCAGCCTTATCCTGGGTTTTTCTGCTTATAGTTTTAGGTATTTGCCTTTTTGTTTTGAAAATTATGAGAAGAGAGATGAGATGAATTTAAAAAAAACAATAGAGACGACACTTTTATGGATAGCTCTTATAATGTTTGGTATTTGGACCTTATTTCCCTTTTTTATGGCTGTGGTTACTTCTCTTAAGAAACTTGCTGATTCTTATACCCCTACCTTCCTTCCCTATCTTCAGTTTAAACCTTCCTTTGATGCCTGGACCGTTATTTGGGGGGAAGAGTATCAGATGTTAAGTAAGGCATTAATTAACAGCATTGTAGTGGGTAGTGTTAGTTCTCTTATAGTATTGGTTTTAGGATGTTTAGCTGGTTACTCTCTTTCCCGTTTTGTATTTGAAAAATGGAAAAACAAGGATATCGCTACCTGGATATTATCTCTTAGAATGATGCCCCCAGCAGTAATACTCATTCCTATATTTCTTATGATGCGAACACTTACTCTTTTAGATACCTGGAGAAGCCTTATTCTTGCCCATATTCTTTTCAATTTACCTTTAGCTGTGTGGTTAGCAATGGACTTCTTTAATGAGCTTCCCAAAGAGATAGAAGAGTCGGCTTTAATAGATGGATGTTCTCTATGGGGCGCTTTTATAAGGATAACTCTTCCTCTCTCTTCTTCTGGTTTGGTAGCTATTTACATACTTAGCTTTATTTTCTCCTGGGGTGAGTTTTTATTTGCTGTAAGCCTTACCTATAATCGAGCGGTAACTTTTCCTGTGCAGATTACAAGTTTATTTTTAAGCACTGAGGGGTTACAATTTCCTCGGGTTTCTGCTTTAATCTTAGTAGCAATTATTCCTCCTATGATGCTGGCTATCCCCCTGGCTAAATATTTAATACGAGGTTTAACTTTTGGCGCGGTAAAAGGCTAAAGGACTGATTAAAGCTACCAAATACGTATTTTCAGGAGAGCTATTTCTTTGAAATTTTTAGGAGGAAGGTTAGATAAATATAGATGTGATAATGTAAGCCGTGTAACTGATGGGGGATAAATACTAAAGATAAGCAAATGCCATAAATTACTGGAGATTGTTCAATGATTGAAGCCATATGTATGGGTGAAATGGTAGTGGATATGTTTTGCTCAGAAGTTGGAATTCCATTAGAAAAGGCTACCTCCTTTATAGCTATACCAGGGGGTGGAGTTGCTAATGTAGTCATTGGATTAAAGAAACTAAAAGTCAAATCTGGTTTTATAGGTGGAGTGGGAAGTGATCACTTTGGAAGTTTTTTATCAAGAACACTTACTGAACATGAAGTTGATACAAGGGGATTAAAATTTACTAACCAGGCTCGCACTACCTTAGTTTTTGTTTCTAACACACAGAATGGGGAAAGAAATTTCGTATTTTTCCGTCATCCTGGAGCTGATATGATGTTAGCCCCTGAAGATATAGATGAATCTCTAATCTCGAAGGCAAGTATATTTCACTTTGGGTCAATAAGTATGAGTAGTGAGCCATCTTTATCTGCTACAATTCTCTGCCTTGAATATTCCCATAAGCACCATCTCTTGGTATCTTTTGATCCAAATCTTCGCCCTCAGGTATGGGCAGATCTCAAGCAGGCTAAAGAAAGGATCAAAGAAGGGATAAGGCAATCCGACTTAGTAAGAATGAATACTGAAGAACTTGAATTTGTGACCGGAACAAATGATGTTAGGAAGGGAAGTAATAAAATTTTAAGTTTTAGTCCCAGAGTAGTAATAATTACAAATGGAGAACATGGTAGTTTCATAAATACGGGCAGACTATTTAGGTTTGTAAAAGCCCCAAAGGTTCATGTAGTGGACACTACAGGATGTGGAGACGGTTTTACTGCAGCAATTTTATCAAGGGTTGTCCATTGGAAAAAGAAAAGCAGATATATTTGGGATCTTAACATTGATGAAATTGATGATATTCTAATGTTTGCCAATGCTGCTGGAGCGTTAACTGCTACAAAAAAAGGGGTTATTCCCTCCTTGCCTACACATAACGAACTTCAGCAATTTCTGAGAAAATACTCTAAATCATAGAGTTGTGAACACGCAAAAGTGGGTGGGTTTTAACAGAAAATTAACATTTAAATTATTTCTTTGAGGAGGCATCCTATGGATTTTCAAACTTTGCAAAATCAAGTTTGTCAGGAGATAACATCAGCTTTATCTAAAGTAAAAGATGAGGAGATCAATGAATTTATTGATGTTCTTCTCTCAGCAGAAAAAGTATTCGTAATGGGAGTGGGACGGGTTATGCTTATGATGCAATCCTTTGCTAAAAGAATAAAGCACATGGGAATAGATTCCTACGTGGTAGGGGAAACAGTGATACCGGCTATATCAAATAAAGATGTACTATTAGCTGGGTCAGGCTCAGGAGAAACTATTACCTCTGTGACGGTTGCTCAATTGGCTAAGAAGCAGGGGGCTAAAGTTGCCCTAATTACTGCAGCAAAAGATTCAACTCTAAAGAAAATAGCGGATATTTCGGTAAGGATTCCATCTACTACCAAACGAAGACTTATGATGTCAAAGACCCCTGATGAGCCTGCCTCTACGCAGCCTATGACTAATCTTTTCGAACAAGCTCTTCTTATATTTGGTGATTGCATAAGTATGATTCTTCAAAAAAAACTTAACATTAGCGAAAAGGAGATGTGGAAAGCTCACGCCAATTTGGAGTAAAACAGGAGGTTCGTTTATGGGTCTAATAAAGATTTCTCCATCAATGATGTGTGCTGATTTAACCAGACTTGGGGAAGAAATTCGAATTTTAACGAAGGCTGGTGCAGATCGAATGCATTTTGATATAATGAATGGAAGTTTTGTATCCAGTATTGGGCTAAGCTACTTAGAAATTAAGGCCTTGCGATCTTTAACCTCTATTCCTTTTGAAGTCCATATAATGATAGTTAATCCTATAAAATATGTGGAAGTATTCATCAAAGCAGGGGGAAATATTATCTGTGTTCACCCTGAATCATGCACAAATATCTATGAGGTAATCCAAGAAATTAAAGAAAAAGGTGGGAAGGCGGGCATCGCTTTAAATCCAGCTACACCTATATGTGCGATTGAAAATATACTAACGGATTTAGATGTAGTTTTACTGATGATGGTGAACCCCGGTCGCAAGACTCCCGGGGTAAAAAGTGCTGATTATATTCCAGCAGTACTGGACAAAGCTCTTTGTCTCAGACGGATAATTCAGAAGAAGGGAATTAATATAGATATTGAAGCAGATGGGAGTGTAAATGAGAAATCTATCGTTAATATGGCTAATGCAGGCGTTAATACATTTGTCATAGGTTCGGCCATATTTGACGAAAGGCCTATTAAAAGAGATAAAATTTGGAGCTTGCGCAATAGGGCAGAAAAAGCTTTTTCTAAATGGGACTCCACAAGAATTTGAACTCATTTTGTTACTACTCAGCCGCGGATTTACGCAGATGAATAAATAGGTTTAAACACAAAAAACCACAGCCATTATTCTTAGAGGTTTTTATGAAGTTTATAATGAACTTGGTAACCTTTTGCCTTTAGCCTTTTGCCTCTTTTACGCATCAACACATTCACGCATTTATCTTGGTGTCTTTGTGTCTTGGTGGCTGAATAGTAACAAATATAGAAGGAAATTATTATGACAATGAAAATTCCACTGAAACATCCTGAGCCAAATATAAAAGACTTTAAAGAGGTTATTCTAAGAAGGAAAGCTTCTCGACGCGTCCATTTCATAGAAATTCACATTGATAAGGAAGTCATTAGGTATATAACAGAAAAGAAACTAAAGAAAAAATGGATAGAGCCTTCTCTTGGCGATAGAAAAGCTGAAGAGGAGTATCTAAAAAATTATATTGATTACTGGTACCGTTTAGGTTATGATGGAATTCGGGTTAGTGGAGACTTCCGCCTTTCAGCAGGTTTAGTTTTCAAAAAGAAAGTAAGGAAAGGAAAAGATAGAGATTCTCTTTCTCAGGAGAGAAACTGGGCTGAGGAAGGTAGGGGAATAATAAGTTCTTGGGAAGATTTTGAAAAATATCCCTGGCCTTCCCTTGATAAAATAAACTTGTGGTCCTTTGAATTTATTTCTAAAAATTTGCCGGAAGGAATGGGAATTTTTGGTTGTCCTTGTATGGGTATTTTAGAGATTGTCGAAAATGAACTTTTGGGATATGAAAATCTTTGCTATCTCCTATACGATAATCCTGAGTTAGTTAAAGCAACATTTAATAAAGTGGGAGAGTTAATTTATGGATGGTATAAAAAAATTATCGGGTTGGAAAAATTAGTCGGTTTTTTCCAGGGAGATGATATGGGTTTTAAAACTGCTACCCTTTTTTCTCCAGAGTTTTTGAGGAAATATGTTCTGCCCTGGCATAAGAAAATCGCTCAATTAGCCCATGCTCATAGTCTTCTATATCTACTTCATACTTGTGGTTACATAGAGCCCATAATAGAGGATTTAATTCAAGATGTAAAAATAGATGCTAAACACTCCTTTGAAGATGGAATTACACCAGTTACCCAATTTAAAAAAGAATATGGAGATAGAATATCCGCATTGGGTGGAGTAGATATGGATAAACTGTGCCGGCTAAAGGAAAGCGAATTGCGTAAGTACGTGAGAGATATCTTAGATAAATGTATGCCTGGTGGAGGTTATGCCTTAGGCTCAGGGAATTCTATAGCTAACTATATACCCGTGGAAAACTACTTAACTATGCTGGATGAGGGAGCTAAATGGGAAGATGGGAGTAGATAATAACTTTTACCAGGAGAGTAAGATGACAGGGAGAGAACGAGTAATTAAGACTCTTGAATTTGATTATCCTGATAGAGCGCCAAGAGACCTGTGGTGGCTACCAGCAGTTGAGATGACTCAGAAAAAAGAACTGGAAAATCTGCTTAAAAAAATGCCTATGGATATAGGCACTCCTAAATTTAAAGCTGGAGTAAGTGATAGACAGAAAGGGAAGTCTACAATACTGGTATCATCTGTAAGAAATCATCCATTGGATACCCTTCATAAGAAAGGAAAATATGTTGATGAATGGGGAAGTGTCTGGTATGTTGGCGAAGATGGGGTAGCTGGAGAGGTTAAAGAACCGATATTGGATGATCTATCTAAAATAGATAAATTCTCTCCTCCTTGGGAATACCTGGAATCTACTGATTTAAGCGAGGTTAACCGAAGCTGTGCAGAAAGTGATAAGTTTATGCTTTCTGATATTTGTGCACGTCCTTTTGAGAGAATGCAATTTGTTAGGGGGACTGAGAATTTTTTCATAGATTTAGCTTATGGAAGCAAAGAAATTTATAAGCTCCGTGATATGGTTCACGAATATAATCTAAGACATATCAAAATGTGGCTTGAAACAGACGTAGATAGTATTTTTATGATGGACGATTGGGGAGCTCAAAGTAGCTTGTTGATTACCCCTTCTCTTTGGAGAGAGTTTTTGAAACCCCTTTACAAAGAATATTGCGATCTGGTTCATAAGTATAATAAGTATGTATTTTTTCATTCTGATGGATATATAGAAGAGGTCTTTGATGATATAATAGAAATTGGAGTTGATGCTATAAATTCACAACTTTTCTGTATGAACATTGAAAAACTCGCAGAGAAGTACAAAGGTAAAATTACATTTTGGGGAGAAGTTGATAGAAGGCTTCTTTCTTTTGGTGATGTAGATAAAATAACCGAAGCTGTTCATCGAGTAAGACGAGCTCTTGATGATCCAAGAGGTGGAGTTATTGCACAATGTGAATGGGGAAAAGACAACTCTAAGGAAAACATAGAGGCTGTTTTTAATGCTTGGAATAAACCTCTTAAAGAGATTAAAAATCTAATTAGAAGTGAAATTTAAGACCCTATCAAGACTTTGGCAAAAAGTTAAGCGAAAATAGGTTCTTTAACGCATAAATACTGGCGAAATACGTTATGCCTCTCAAGGCCCCAGATCCTTCTCCATACAGTTATTGTTCTAGAGATTGATTGATAGGCTTGACGCCTTATTTTAAATAACCTATCCTCACCTTAGATTCGCATTTGTGACCCAAAGACGAAATACTTTGCTAAAAATGCCTCCTGGGATCCCTATAAAATCGTGAGGTTAACCTATTTTCTCTTTTGTCCTCTTCTGTCTAAAAGTAAGACATTTACTACCTTCCTCTAAACTAAAATCCTTATTTTATCTACATTCCTATTTACGAATTGAGGACATTTTGTCCTCTTTTTTACTAAATGTTGACAAGTCCGCATGAAAAAGCTAAATTAAAATAAGGGAAAAGTTTAGGATTTTCAGCTAAAGGGAGTATATCCGAATAGGTTCGGATATAAACAAGTTATCTGAAATTTTGTGAATCTATTACTGGGAGAGGAAAAATGAATCTGGAAGAAATTGAAAGATGCTGGTTAAAAGAGTTTGAAGCAATTCAAAGATGGCAATGGGCAATAAATAAATCCCAGTTAAAAGAAAAGTTTCCAGAAGTAAAATTTTGGACCGAAATGCCTGAAGGATTTTATATGGGTAAACAGCATACGCTATTTGGTGGATCTGCTTCTATCGTGTTTAGTTTTACAAAAGATGAAAAACTTTCTAAAGTAAGAATACTATGGGAATCTCCAACCTCTGATGCCTATCTTCGGTCTAAACTTACGCATATTAAAAGTATCCTAGATGAAGTATATGGTAAATCTAAGGTTTCAAATTTTTCTATCTTATGGGGAAGGAACGAAGATACTATCGAGCTAAGTATTGACGAATTAGAAAATCGCATGATTATGCAATTTAAACCTAAGAATACATCTACCACATAATTATTATTTATTTAATAATCTCTTGATAATTAAAATACCAAAACATCAGATAACACAGCATAAAAGGTTCGTGCCTTACGGCACTCACCCAAATTGCCTTCGGCAACTTCGGTAATTCCGAAAACGATAGGATAAAACCTATGCCCTATCAATACAAAAGAGAACCGTTAAACGATGATGAGGTAAACAGGCTAATCAATGCCTGTGATACTTTCCGGCAAAAGTTTGTTGTCTGGACGCTTTTAGATACAGGCCTCAGGCTCTCAGAGTTTGCTGATCTTAAAAAAGAAAATATCCAGTGGCAGGAAAGAAGGCTGGTTATCTATGGCAAAGGTGGTCCTTACGGAAAAAAGACGAAAAGAAGGATCATCCCCATGACAGAGAGAGTCAGAAGGCTAATGGAGTACCATTTTGCTGAAAACAATAGCATCGGGGTAACCAAAAGAACAGTTGCAAGATTAGTAAAGAAGGTAGCAGACAAAGCTGGAATTCCAAAGCCTGTCTCTCCTCATGTTTTAAGACATACTTTCTCGGTTAACTGCATCAAAAAAGGGATCTCGACCAGAGCCCTCCAAACCCTTTTGGGCCACGACAGATTAACAACCACTGAACTTTACCTTAACTTATCCCCAGAGGATGCCATCAGGGAGTTTTTCAATAAGTGGTAGGTTCCCATATAGCCAGTTATCTGCAATCGCAGGGAAGCCAGCGATCATAAAAAGGTGAATAAATGACTAACTATCAGATAAACTCGAAGGGAGAAACATATATCACTAATCCACCAAGAAATCAACATGGTCGGATACCCACAAATTACTTTGAAAACCTGATTCTAATCTACATGATAGTCAAGAATGAAAGATATAAGCCATCTAAGTTTAAAGAATACGTTGAGTCACTAGATATCTTAAACGATGAAGATCGAGAACTTATGCCTACAAGAAACTACTACATTTGGAAGCACCATATCAATGCAGCTAAACAAGGATTATTTCAAAGACAAGAAATATTGGCAAAAAATCCACATGGGACCTTCTCTATTTCAGATGAAAAATTTAATGACGCTTATACCAAAATATCTGGTTATATCGAAATTATGAAACAACCCAAACACCAAAACCCTTGCCTTTTCCTGTCAAACGATTATTATTCACAGAGAAACAAAGGTCGAAACCCAAAGTATATTTAAACCCTGTTAGCCACCATTTTGGAAAAGAACTCTTATGGTAAGCATTCAACGTATATTAAAATCACCAATCTTAAGCAATCTTCTTAATATTGCGATGCTAATTGTGACACTAACTCTCCTTATTTTATCTGCCCTAGCCTCACTAACTAAGCTAAGTTCCTTTTTGGCAGAACATCTCAGCATTATATTTTCCATTTTTATCTTATCTGCGTTGTTTTATTTGTACCTCGAAATCTCGAGATTGAAACGCAGAATCACTATAGCCTTCCGGGATAATTTTAAAGGTGATTTAGAAAATAACTGGGAGTATAGAGGCGAGTGGTCAAAACCAGAAAAAGGCGTTTTACGTGCTCTTGGCTCAGATGAAGGGGGAATAACAAAGGTCGGTGCTCTTTGGGAGAATTATGAATTCTCATTCGAGACAAAAATCATAAATAAGGTTACGGGCTGGATTGTCCGGGCACGCGATTTAAATAACTACTTCATGTTTCAATGCGGCCACGACGTCATAACTCCCCATCAAAGACTATCTCGACCGCTTTTTAAACCAAAGCCAGATAAGACCTCGGTTGAAATAACTGGTCATCAGGTCGGTTGGAGGATCCTGGATCCAGTCTCTCATAATAAGAAACTGCACGATTGGTTTAAGGTCAAAATTATTGTACGGGGTTCCTCGGCACAGATTAATATTAATGATGAACCAGTTTTCCACCAGAAAACATACTAACAATTCCGGTCGGAAGAATTGGTTTTAGATGCTGGGGAGATGAAGAAGCACGCTTCAGAAAAGTCAGAGTAAAACTCATAGACTAGGCCAAACCCAACACTCAAAACCTCAACCACCAACCCAAACACCCAAACCTCTCACCCTTTTTTGACACCCTCCGCTTTTAAGCTAAGATAACAATAATCTCTTAAAACCATTTCAACCAAGGAGGTGAGGAAGATGGCCACCCCAGTTTACACTCGGCCGACTGACAAAAGGTATTTAGGCAATAGTAGTCCTGGGCATATGGAAGTCCACGACTTACAGAACGAAAAACCTCAATGTCAAATCGACGAAATCATAGAAGCCGGGAACGCAGTAGTTTTTGACCCAGATACTTTGGAACAGGCCCATCAAGAAGGATACGATAATGGCGCTTACTGCATAGGCGGTTCTACCAGATAGAAACTACAATAGAAGACGTTGAGCCCCCGCTCCACTCTCACAAGCCTCTCTTTGACACCCTTCCTTCCCCCTGATAAAATACTCTCACAGACTGGTTTCCCTAAACCTATTAGGAGGTATTTCTGGATGTCAAACATAAGTACAGTATGGATAAGTTTGGTTACCGCCATAGGTTCATTCACAGTTAGTGGACTTTGCGTCTTTTTGGGATATAAACTCTTTCTGATCGGGGCAACAGGAGGATTTAAGTTTTCCTCATTTACCCCGGGCTGGGTGTTCGATCTGGTAAGTGCTGCTCCTGGTTTGGGCTTTGCACTTTTTGGTATGATTATATCAGTTTATGCTCTAAATCGGTTGATCGGCAAATCTAAATAACAAAGACATAATCCAACAAAACCCCAATGTCGGTTAACCGACATTTCCCAAAACCCAACGCTCTAGAAGAGGGACATCGTGTCAAATCAATTAACCCCCCAACCGAAATTTAGGATAGGACACGTGTCAAGCCGTTTAACTACCTGACCGAATTGGTTGTTGTTGGGTCATATAAAATCTAACCGTACGAGCCGTACGAGGAGTTTGTTTTTTAGAGGGATTAGCTTCTGTCTCTCTATTCTTCTCCTCATAAGCTTTGAAGAGCATATGAACCTTCTCATCGATTTTTCTTTTCAGTTCTGCAGGGTTAAGATTTTGATAAAGTCGGGTTAGTTTCTTTTTAGTCTCTTCGGGAATGTATTCTGATTCCATGAGTCTTTGATACGGGGTTCTAGTAGTATCGTATCGCCTGTGAACTTTTCCTTTATCCCGGATCTTTTCTTTGAGCTTCATTACTGGTTGAAAGAAGTTCTTATACAGGTGCAGTTCATTACGATAGAGGCTATTAATTAAAGCAAGCTCTTTCTCAGTATCATATCTGAGGTGGCCAATGACAGCTCTGATGTGGGTTGAATTCTTCTGTTCTACGAAGTTGTTATCATTTTTCTTGTAGGGCCTTGATCGGGAAAACTCAATTCCTTCTGCCTCACAATAGGAGAAAAGATGCCAGTTAATGAAACTTGAATCATTATCAGGGTGAGCATGAATCCACCTGAAGGGCATTCTTTTTCGCGCTTCATCTAAAGCATCACAGCTTCTCTCCTTTCCACTTCCGAGGATTGCCTCTCCTTCCCACCAGCCAAAGGCAACATCACAAGAACTTACAGTGTTTACATAGAGTCCTGAAGCTGATTGGCCACAGTGCTCTACTAAATCTATCTGCACTTGACCTGGTAGAGTTCTATCCCAGCCTCCTGCTTTAACTGGTATCCTCTGGTAGATTAAAGGGTTTCTCTTTCGAGAATATTTTCTGTTTAAATGAAGAGCCTCTTTATGGCGTTTGAGAGCTCGATCAATACTTCTGGGGCTAATTCTCTTTAGCTTTTCTGCTACCTCATTGGAAACGAAGATCTCCTCCTGCTGTCTTAATCTGTCCACCTCGGTCTTGAGGAGGGGAGTCAGTTTTTGTCCACAGGGCTCATCAAAGATATCCCATATCTTTGCTAGAGCAGCTTTCACATAACCATCGTAGATTTGTTTTCGCTTTTTTCTCTTTGTCGGTTTTGAAGAAAAAGAAGAGTTTATTCTGCTGATGACATACTTTCTGTTCTGATTGGTATTTTTGCAGTACTCATCGAGAATAGAAGATTTCTCCTTTTTTGAGCGAGCTTGAAAGTACCTTTCTTGCAGTCTTTTGAGATATTGGGTTCTTGAGTACATATCCATTGTCCTTTCCTCCCTGACTTTTCATCGAGTCAAGGAGTATGATACTAAATTTTGGTTAGATTTTAAATGGCACAACCAATACTCTTTCGGTTAGATTTTAGATGACTTAACGCGGGACACTTGACAGAAATTTTCTTTGTACTATAATAAGAAAACAGTTGAAAATCTGGTTTTCTGAGAGCCGATAAAGGCAAACTATCCGCAAGGGTAAGGCGCAAAACTATGGGTCGCTCATAAGGCGACCGCCAGGCTGCCGAAGCTCTTTGACGTAAAGAAGCCCGTTCTGAGAAAGGAGTGGGCTTTTTTATTTATATCTAACGCCTTCTCTACTGAATTTATTCCTGCTCTATGACCTAAATTTCGCACATTTCTAATTTTCTCCATCCAATGTTGGCTAATTGGTACCCCACCCTTTGGGTTCCGTAGGCTACGACAGAACAAGGTACATCACTCTTACCCACAATGACACCGTTCCACCAGGGTAGATTTAGCACCTTCAAACTCCAGAGACTATCCAGATTTAAAACCTATCCCATGACTCGGCTTCGATAAATTGGTAATTAAGGGTGGGGTACCAAAGGGTACGTATTAAAGGCAAGATTTTTAAGGTGCTAATCTCTGTAATGTTTAGTTATAAAGGATTAGAGAGATTTTTGTAAGACAAAGTTGACAGAGACAAAAAGGTAATATAGTAACGTCTGTCTCAAGATTAGTCAGGAAACGAAGAGGAAGTGAGATAAGAGTTTCAGAAAGTCCTATCCACAAAAGAAAGCGAGGTGAAAAAGAATGAAGAAGTACGCTTCGGTAGTTGCAATTTGTCTAGTAGCATTGATGGTAACACTTGCATTTGCAGCCGCCATAAAAGTAGATCTCCTAGCTTATCCGGGCACTGGTTATGGAAGCGGGCAGGCAATTCTTAACTATGCCAAGGGAGCTGATAAGACAGAAATACAGGTCAACTGTTGGGGGTTAGACCCCGGGGAGTGGTACACTGTCAGAATTGGCCCTCTTACACCCCGATGGAAATCACTTGGTACATTCACAGCCAAAAAGAACGGTGAAGGCCACATCCATGCGCGTTTGTCGGGCGACTGGTCTAGCAATTACATTGCCGTGAACCTACAGGATACCAAGACAACTATCCTAATGGACGAACGCTACTAGCGAAGGCGCAGAGCCAGCTTTCAATCGAGTTCTCTATCGTTTTCCTCTAAACTTCTACAAACAATATGCTGATTACAGAATCTACAAAGGCAGGGCTTAACCGCCCTGCTTTCCTATTTTTAAGAGCATACGACACACCCTCAAACCTCTCTCAATTCTCCACTCCACCCAACTCCCCCAAACCTCTTTTTGACACCCTTCCTTTCTCTGCTAAAATAATCCCACAGTTCATCTAAGGATATGAGGTGAAACTATGGGTGAGTGGCAAAATTTAGGTCATCTTGGACCTAAAAAATTTCAATGCGGTTTTTGTGGAATGATTGTTGGCTCTGACAAAGGATATTCTTTAGGAGGTAGTACCTGGAGAATTTGTATTTGCCCTCACTGCGACAAGCCAACTTATTTTGAAAATAGCAAACAATATCCCGCTGCCGTTTTTGGTAATCAAGTTAACGGCCTCCCCTCCAAAGAAATTGAGTCTCTTTACAACGAAGCAAGAAGATGTACTAGCGTCCAAGCCTATACCGCCGCTGTATTAGCTTGCCGCAAATTGCTAATGAATATCGCGGTCCAGAAAGGCGCTGATGAGGGAAAGAAATTTATTGAGTACGTTGAATACTTAGCTGACAGGGGCTATGTCCCTCCAAACGGAAAGGGCTGGGTTGACCATATCCGCAAAAAAGGTAACGAAGCTACGCACGAAATAGCTTTAATGAGCGAAGACGATGCAAAGGATTTAATTACCTTTATTGAAATGCTTCTCAAGTTCATCTACGAGTTTCCAAGTAAAATTACACCTAAATAGACTCTACACATCCCTAAAACATCCTCAGACCCGCACCTTAGCTCTAATAAGGCAGGCTCCTTGGGCCGGCCAGACCACGACCCTGCCGGGGCTAAGTCGGGTCTTTAATTTTACCCCGATCTTGCCTCAAAACCCAATGTCGTGCGCACGACAATCCCCAAAACCCTCATCACCAAACACTTCCCGCTGACTTAATTACGTAATTCCCACCCTAACCAGCTTAGAGTTTCCAGCAAATAAAATCGTTGGAGACAGAAAATTACAAGACAAGATAAAATAAGGGTTCTTATTCGATAATGTAGGGTAAGTGACGTGCTTTTAGATAGGAGGCGACAAAATATGTTTTTAAAATTATCTTTTTATAATCGATTTTATTATACTAAATTGCCTGTTTAGTGCCAAACTAACCAGACGAAAAAAACTCACTTCGGACAGCTTACCCGTATACCTTAAAATAAACGCTCCAATTATTAGAAGTAGTGATTCTCCAAAAACAATTATTAAAAGAGGTTGCCACCAAAGTAAATTTGTTTTAATAGTATAAATTGTTGAAATTATAACGCCCAAGATAAGTATAAAAAAGCTACTATTTGACCAGACTTTCAACTCAGTTGTTTCAATCGTAGCATTGCTTGAACTGTCCTTAACTTCGATGTCTTCTCCTTTTCCTACTAACCCTCCAACATTAATATTTTTGCGTCGTCCGGTACTTTTAATTTTTCCGCTAAAATGAGACTTCTCAATTCTTCCACCTTCCATATGTCCAACTAATCCTCCAATATTAACTTCACTTCGTTTCTTTTTCCCCTTCATTTATCTGCCTTCCTCCCTCAATTATGATTAGGGTAGTTGTGATCGCCTCCAACGCTAGCCCATTTATGAATTTTTGTCAATTCGGTCTTGAAGAATTCCCTATAATTCCCTATGATTCTACATCGTATAGAAGACCACACCTGAGCGCTGATTAAAAAAGGAGCAGAGCCTCAATGCGGAACGACTAACTGCCTTAAAAGGCAAGATGCGTTACAGGCTTTCATCCGCAAACACCTGTTATTCTCTAGGAGGTCTCTGCTCCAGCATTTAATTTAGCAAAAGAAAATTATTAGTCAATCACTCACCATCAAAATCCAACCACACCACACTTTCCTAGATTTGTCAAGCTAGTCAAAACCCCTCAAAAACAGGGCTATTTTTGACAGCTTGTTCTTTTTCCCTAAAATAGGGTAACTCCTAAACACTAATCCGAAGAGAGAAGGTGAAGTAAAAGGGTGGAAAAATTAGAAGATGTTCCTAAATATTTTTGTAAAGTTTGTGGCAAAGAGATCAAAGAACAGGATACAATTTGTCCCCATTGCAATAGTGATTTAAGTAAGAGAGGAAAATTAATCAAATTAAGACTTCCTCAAGCAGGACTAGGGCTAACGGGGCACTTGTCAATCAAAACAATAAAAGAGCGTTATGAAAAAAATCCCAAAATATTATCTTTAGTTATAGTTATCACAATTATCTCACCCTTTATTGGACTATTCTTAACTGGTGTGCTAGGACTTATAATCGGTATAGTTGTTGGCCTAATAGCGTTTTACTTGGGTTTTTATGCTAGGACTAAAGTCCGTGAAATCAAACAGTATAAATAAAATCCAGAGATAACTTTCACCCCTGACAAAAGAACTATTCAAGGTTACCCATACACTGACTTATACACGCTTAAACCATCCCCAGACCCCCACCTCAGCTCTAATAAGGCAGGCTCCTTGGGCCAGGCAGACCATGACCCTGCCGGGGCTAAACCGGGTTCTCAAATTCACCCCTCTATTCCCACTTGCGACGTCGCAACTCTCCACCAAATCCACACCAAATCCCATCTCACCAGAATGCACCTCGCAAAAAACCCTCCAAAACAGGGCTTATTTTTGACACAATCTAATCTTTAGCTAATATAAACGAAATACAGTCAAGAAGATGACAGCTAAATGATAAAAACAATTAACGATTTACTCGACACAATAGAAGAGCTCGAGCATAAAGAAACTCCAATTTACTATATCTATAATTTTTTGGGGGGTAAAGAAAAACCGCAATTTCCAAAAGAATGGCTGGTCTTTAATTCTTCAACCGCAGAAATAAAGCAACGCTTCTTGTCAAAACCACCGCAAGATATGCCTCTACACCACTTTATAAAGGATAGAGCAACTATTCCTAAAATCAAAACTCTCCTCGAACAACACATCAACCACGGCATTAAAGAGTCTTTCTTAATAATATCCACAGTGCTAGCAGTTGACTTAATCTTGAAATTCTTTGCTTTCGGATATCGTGATGCATTGGTTAAACGAAAACAACTTCTCGCTGTACTCAAAGAGGATCTAAAACACATAAAAGAAGGGCAAAAGGTTAAAGAAGGATTAGATGAGAAAAGATTAAAGGATCTTATAGCTAAAACAGAGAAAGATTGCGTTTACAATAAAGAAAACGAGGCCATCCTCGCTCGTGATTATGTCATTTGGAGAAAACTAACAGGCTTAGATAACGGAATAGATTTCTTTCATGACTATTGTGACCTGCCTAGAGATCCTACTGAGTGGCAGGGGACGATTAAACGACTAAAGCGTCAATTAGGTCTCGATGAAAAATGATACAAGCTCCTGACGCACCTTCACCACTTTATCAACTCCAACCCCAACACAAACCGCATCCCAAAATCTCAAGTTTTTGCACCAAAACAAAAAACCCCTCAAAAATGGGCTTTTTTGACACGTCCTTGTCTTAAGCTACAATAAGACTCAATTCCTCAATAATAATCACCCCAAAAGGAGGCAAAAATGAACAAGGGAGAATTAGTAGAGAAAGTAGCCGACCAGACAGGATTAACAAAGAAGGTCTCTAGGGAAGCGGTTGACGCAGTAATCTCAGCCATAACCGACTCCCTGGGCACAGAGGAAAAGGTTACTTTAGTTGGCTTCGGCACTTTTCAAGTCAGGCAGAGGAAGGCACGAAGAGGAGTCAACCCCCAAACCAGAGGAACTATTCAGATCCCAGCAAAAAAAGTCCCCAAGTTTAGACCGGGGAAGGAGTTAAGGGAAAAGGTAAAGTAAAATAAGCATTACAGCTTAAGGAGAATAATAACATGGCCAAAGGCACAATAGCACGATTGATAAAAGACCGAGGTTATGGATTTATCGCCACCGAGGATGGAGAAGATGTATTCTTCCACCAAACAGGCCTTCAGGGTCTGAGCTTCGATTCTTTAAAAGAAGGACACCCCGTGGAATTCGAAACTGAGGAAGGACCTAAAGGTCCTCGCGCAGCAAACATAAGATCATCTGAAAAGACCGCAGACTAACAATCTAACAACACCACACTTTCAGCGATTTGCCAAGCTAGTCAACCTTATCCAGTCTCCCATCATTCGCCAGCAAAACCCAACAGAAACCGCATCCCGAAATGTCAACTCCTCCTAACAAGTGAGGGAAGGAGACAAGAAAAGGAGAAGTAAATGAGCACTAAAACCATTAAAGAAAGAGCTAAACAGCTTATAGAGAACCTCTCTACTGATAAAGCCAAACTTATCCTTAATCTGCTTGAGCGCTTCAATGAAAAAGAAGAATGGGAAGCTACCAGAGCCAGGGGATCCTTCCCTAAATGAGGTCTGGAGATATGAGATAAAGTTGACTTACAAGATAACCATATTTTCAAACCCCTAGGATAGACAAAATCAAGCTAATTAAGGATTTATAGGGATACCAAGAAAAAAACACGCACGTAGAGGCTCATAGAGACACTTTCTCGACCTAAGGCAACCTATAAGACCTAGGTAAAATCAAACCTCCTCTATTAAGAGATTTTTTTCAAGTCAGTTGTGGGATACAAAGGTTTTCAAGCAAAGCTGCCCTTTGGCAATATGCTCTCCCTATTATCAGGATGAAGTTTTATTGTTTGAGCAGCCCTGGCCATGGATAAAATATGGGGAAA
>Ga0209979_1002203_pt1 | contig 19167 bp, 18 predicted proteins | sample AnhtaG_FD_183114 | JGI IMG/M metagenome (GOLD analysis project Ga0209979, IMG submission 183114) | Deep subsurface microbial communities from Anholt, Denmark to uncover new lineages of life (NeLLi) - Anholt_01485 metaG (SPAdes) (version 2) | ecosystem: Environmental > Aquatic > Marine > Oceanic...
ATCGGACTCACCCGATTGCGCCGAGCGAGCCCAGACCTTGTTGACAAATTGAGGTCTTTGTAATATACTACGATTGACGCTCTGTGCTGGACTCACTGGGTGTCAGGGCTCCGTTGGCTCTCAACCAAGCGGGGCCCTCTTATTTTGTTGTGTGAAAAACCGGTCTTGGCTCCTCATCGCTCAGGTGCTCAGACTTGAGCAATGGTTCGTAGCCTCTACGCCGACATGGACTACTAATAACAGAGGTACAAACTATAGTACTTTAGTACCATTATACTATACGACGAAAACGCTCATAAGTCAACCCTTGTCAATGGTTTTTGGTTAAGGTTTGGTTAAGCCGCTGTAAAGTAGTGTCTCGGTCAGGGCTTCACGGTTGAACCTTCGTGGTTCGAAGAGGTAGCCGAAGCCACGAACGTTGAGGATATGACCCGGCCTTTCGGGAACCTCCTCGATCTTCTTTCGCAGGTTGTGGATACGCGCCTTCCAGCGTGTCTACCTACCGAACAAACAACCTAAAAGCGTAGTCGAGAAGCGTTAAGGCATCCAAGTCTCCCGTAACGCACATGGCGCTCCTAGCCGCATCTGGCCAGCGCCAATACCTGACGAGAGGGCCGGTCGACGCCTCGATGTAGTCGATGAGCTCCACTTCGCTTGTCAGTCCGGCCAGAGTCGTAGCATCTATGTACGTTGCGCAGAGCGTCGCCGTTTCACCAGTGTCCAGGATGTAACCCTGTTCCCGCAGAAAAGACACTTTACGCTTGGGGGCGCTGGCGGGCAGCCCGACAAATGGACGGGGTTCAGCAGGGACATCCAGCACTCGGGTTCTCAATTGGTGGTACATCCCATCCCACTTTGAATCAAGGGTACCCAGACCCCTGACCAGGATTGTGGCCCGTTCAGAGCAGGTGAAAGAGATATGCAGACCTGCCGGAGTGTGAGAAATGGCAACCGTAAAGCTGGATTTCTCTCGCCACCAGTTACTGATGTCTCGCAGCCTGGCAATCCACACTGGGGGTTGGAGGCGTGCCGCCTCGCGTAATAGCGTCACAAACGATTGCTGACAACGCCAGGCCAGCTCGGGATGGAACTGAAGGACGAACAATTCACCACGCCGATGTGTTCGATGCAGGATCTGGCTCCACGCCCGGGTTATCTCCTCAGGGCTAAGATGGAAACCATCGTGGAGTTGCAGGTCGTCCGGAAGGGAAATCGGGATCTCAACCATGTTGGAGCGTGTCCACGGCGTGCATACCGCATCAAGTGCGGACGTTGGCTTGTACAATCGGTAGAGAACGCTGCAAATCGGGGCCACACTGTAGGCTTTGGTGGAGGAAACCACATCCCACCAGATTGCTTGGTTGCTGCTATAGTCAAACATACCCTCAGGCAAGACATTTAGCAGGTCATCGGTACAACGCAGGTACGGGCAACGGAAGCCGTACACCTCGATTCCATAGCGAGCAAAGACCTCGACCGCCCTCTTAAGCTGTTCCTCTGCCTCGGCAGGCGAATAGGCTCCAAGATCCACATGATCATAGCCATGTACCGCGATTTCGGCTCCCGTGTTCTGCAAGTGGCGGATGAACTGGGGGTATCGCTCCACAACATGTCCGGGTGTGAGAAGCGTAGGCGCACAACCATATTCCGCCAGGGTGGCTATCAAGCTTTCTACTCGGTTCGCTGCCTTGGAGGGTATCAGGCCGTACCGGTCCAGCAAAATGGCCGCCCGCCTATACACGTATCGAGGCCCTCGCACGGCATACCATTCCCTCAGCTTCAATTCTCTGTCCTTTCATCCTTCACTTCATAGCGTGCCAGAACAGAGATGCCAGCCGTGACGCGGTCGCCAGGTTTCACCTCAATCCTCACATTCTCTCTCTTCGGCAACACCACCGCGACGAGCGAACCAAGCCTGATCACGCCAAGTCGCTGTCCCGCGCTCACCGTCTCGCCCGCGCTCAGATAGCTCTCTATGCGCCGTACAAGCCGTGAGGCAACCTGAATCACTGCCAAGGTCAGCGATGCATTCTCGATGATCGTGGTAAAACGCGCGTTCACAAACGGTGCCTCGTCTTTCCTCAAGGATATGAACTTTCCCTCGATATGCTTCAGCAATTTCACCTCGCCGGCGATAGGACATCTGTTCACGTGTACGTCCAGAAGGTTCATTTCCACCGCGATGACGTAGGCAGCGCTAGCCAGCAGGTTGGCGCCCGTCAACTCTCTGAGCAGGTAATCCCTACCGCCCTTCGTCACCAGTGGCGTCGACCCCTCGTCAACGTTGCTCACATAGAGCACCTCTCCGTCGGCAGGAGACAGAACAACCCCATCCTCATCGGGCGGGACGCGCTCCGGATCTCTCCAAAAGCACAGCAGCGTCAGGGCCAAGGCGAGGGTAAGAGCTGTTGTTATCTGACCGAAGACGGCAACTGCCATCCCCCCGTTTGTCTGGCACAGGGGGTAAATCCAGAAAAAGGGCAATGCCGCCGCGAGTGTGGCAGCGGTTGCGCCGACTAAGGCGTGTAGCTTTGGCAGTTTCCACTTCATTATCAGAAGCAGCACCAAAAACATAGAAGACGCCGCTCCAAGGGCCAGCAACTCCCATCCCATATCGTTCTCCTAGTCGTTCAGCTTTCCTTTCTCTCTATCCATGGCACGGACAGCTCACGTATCAGTTTGGCGGGCACACCGGCAACAATAGTGTGCGGCCTAACATCCTTAGTCACAACGGCGTTCGCACCGACAACGGCGCCTTCTCCTATGGTGACGTTGGGCAACACCACCACGCCGGTTCCGAGCCAGGCGTCGTTGCCTATGACAATCGGACCGTGGCTGGTCGGGGCGTACGGTCTTATCCTTGAGCAAGTCGGCCTTGAGGAAACGACCAATGTCACACGTGGGGCGATACCGGCGCGATCTCCAATACTGACCATTCCCCTGTCAGAAGGCTCATCAATGATAATAAGATCTTGGCGTATGACTGCGTTTCTCCCAATCCGATATCCACACCATCGGAGCATAGCTGCACGCAGTTGGCGGGTTGGCATCCACCTCACCAGCAATTTCAGTAGCTGTTTGATAATCCCTCTCATATCGTCCCTCCACTCTCGCAGGTGTAAAGTTCGACTTGTTGCAAGACTTGTTCTTTGAAACATGAGGAATAAGTTTCATCCTTGTCATTTTGCTGGAAAGACTGACCATTCCCACTAAACATCTTTGTTTCAATCGCTCACCATTTTCCTATACCAAATCTGGTTGATGATAGACCGCGCGAACATATTCTTGAAGAAAAGCCTTTCACCGAATTGACTGGCAAACAGCCATCCCGCAATCGTGCGGATGACAGGCAGATTCTCGAACATCCTCTCCGTTGCCCGGCACCAGACGCTTCTCTCAATTTCTCGTGCCCGCTTGAGAATCTGCCTCCGCACGTCTGCCTTCAACTCGGGCGTCTCGAAGATTGGCTCATTGTCGCTGCTTGTCACCTTGTTTAGGTATTCTTCCGGGGGCATCAAGAACCAGTCGTGGCTACGGACCAACTCGAAGAGCTCGGTCCCAGGATAGGGAATCGGGCTATTGAGATGAAGACGAATAAGCGGGTAGCGCTGGGCCAGGGCAAACGAATCCTCGATGTCGCTCAACGTCTCGCCTGGGTGGCCAAGGATAATAAAGAGCCTGACTTCTATGCCAACATCAAGGGCATCCTGGATAGCTTGCTCGATAGTCTCGATCGTCTCGCCCTTGTGCACGATATCGAGCAGGACCCGGTTGTTGCCCCCATCGGCTCCAAATCCTACTTCTCTAACGCCCACTTGCTTCATCCTGGCCAGCAGATCCCGATCCACCCTGTCGGCTCGGATGCCGTTGGCACAACGGATGAAGAGATCTTTCAACCCACGTCGTTCGATCTCGTCGCATATATCATACACGCGCTCCTTCAACAACGTGAAATTGTCGTCGTCCACAACGAACTGCCTGATTCCACGGGCGTACCAATATTCGATTTCATCTACCACGTTTGGCGCGCTTCTGGCACGGAAAATCTTTGCCATGAGGCTGTTAGGGCAGAAGATGCATCTGTATGGACACCCGCGGCTCGTGATGAGCGGAATCTCCTTGGCATATCTCTTGAGATCGAAATGGACGTACCTGGGAAAGGGGATACTATCCACATCCATGATGAGTTCCCCTTCGGGACCAGAGACCACGGTTCCGTCGCGACGATACAACAAGCCGGGTATCTTCTCGAGAGGGATTTCTCCTTTGCAGAGCGCCCCCAGTACTCGCTCTCCCTCCCCAATGACTCCAAAGTCTATATCGCGACACTCCTCGAGAACGGACTCTCCGAGGGCCGATACATGGGCACCGCCCACGACAATTGATGTCCGGGGATAGTACTGTTTGATATACCGAATCAGTTCGTAGGAGCGCTTGTAGTTAAGACTGACCAGAGTCAACCCGATCAGATCTGGCTGAAAGGCGCGTATTTTCCTTCGCAATGCGGACAGGCGGCCACGGACACGCATGTCCTCTATCGCGTACTCGATCCCCTCTTCAAGTAGAGATTGGGCGAGATAACCAAGGTTACTGGGCGGCCTGACTGCTCCCAGGTAACTGGACGATGGAGGCGCTATAAGCAGAACTCTTTTGAACATGGCTAAAACCCCCTGTGCTTCATATAGTAGGGTACGAGAAGTACGTCAGCAACGAAGGTGAGCGGATCGCTGAGCGACAGCACCGCAAACTCTGTATCTCCAGACATAGATGCCAGGTACTCGCGCACACCCAACCTTCTCGCCAGGATTTCCCGGACAGCCGTGGGAACGTCTGTCACGACGCGAACCCACTTCACTCCTTCGCGCACCGATCCCAGGGTGACTTCCTTCCCAAGCGCATCCAGGTACGCGATGTAGGGCAAATCGAGTCCAGCACGAATAGCGATGGTGTGCCAGCCCCAGATTCTGGGATTTACCTCCAGAAGCTCGAAGCGTGCATGTCTCTCATCGTACATGAATTCGACCTCGGCGAGCCCAGAGTAACCTATGCCCTGTAGGAATTCCATGGCCATCGTCTCCAATTCCAGAACGTCCACGGTCTCCACAAAAGTGCTGGCACGACCGAATTCCATAGGGTGCTGACGTGGCCGCCTGGCCGACAAGCCTGCAACCGTCACGCCATCCTTGAAGAATCCAACGAACGAAAACAGATTCTCTCCTCGACCGGGGATGAGTTCCTGGATCAGGATCTCGGACGGATCCATGATTGCTGCCATCATCTCATGGAGGTGGACCAGTTCCTGCATGTCGTTAGCTCGGTACGCTTTCTTTTGGGAAACCGAACTGAGATGCGTGCTGATAGCGGGCTTGAGGACCACGGGGAAATCCAAATTCAATGATGCAAGGTCGTCTACACTCCCAGGATTGTAGGTTTCAGGTATAGGCACTCCCTGTTGCATAGCCAGTTGGTATGTCAGCCGCTTGTCATAGAGGAACTTGACAACGTCCCACGGTGGGGTTGTCACGACATAGTGCCCACTTAAGCGTTCCCGATGCTGCGCGAGTATCCTCACGTGTTCGTCCCTACTGGGGAAAAGGACCCAGTCCTCCATATTCCTCTCTGTCGCAACCTGCAATAGGAACTCCACGAATCTTCCTTCATCTTCCGCGGGTGGGCACTTGAGGAAGCGCCTTACGTACCTCGAGAACTGGGCAACACAGGTGCCGTTGTCCACAACGTAGACGGATATACCATGCTTGGAGAGATTGCGGGCAGCTCCCAGGCTGTGGAAATGCCCGCCGACGATCACGGCACCCGGATTTTCGTTTCCTCGACCCATGGCACAGACACCTCGCGTATCAACCTCGCAGGGGAACCACCAACGATGGTGTATGGCCCCACGTCTTTGGTCACAACGGAGTTCGCCCCCACAACGCCACCCTCTCCTATGGTGATGTTGAGCAAAACCACTACGCCGGTCCCGCGTCAGCCGGCGCTCTCTATGACAATCTGACCGTGCTTGACTGGCACGCAAGGTGCCACCCTTGAGAAACTCGGTCTCGAGGATACGACCAATGTCACTCGCGGAGAAATGGCTACACGATCCCCGATACTGACCATTCCCCAGTCGGAAGGCTCATCAATGATGATCAGATCCTCTCCGACATATACGTCCTTCCCAGCCGCGTATCCACACAGTCGCAACATAGCCGAACGAAGTTGGTACATGGGCATATGCTTGACCAGCAACTTCAACACCCTTTTCATAATCGCTCTCATATTGACCGCTTTCCCCTGAGATTCTAACGCGTCTAGATCCCACCAAGGGCACACGGATTACCGCCGCTGACCTTCTCTCCGCGAAAGGACAACTTCATAGGCCTCCAGGAGAAACTTCTCCTGGTGTGCCCAGGCAAGTTCCTTTTCTATCCGTTCTCTTCCTTTTTCTCCCATCTTCTTGCGCCGCTCCGGGTCATCCATCAGTGAGGCAATTTGCTGTGCGAAGTCAAGCTCGTCGTTTGGGCGAGCATAAATCGCCGCATCCTGGGCTGTAACCCGGTGCTCAGCGAGATCAAAGGCCACAGTCGGCTTGCCGAATGCCATGTACTCCATTATTTTGATCATGGTGGAGCGATCGTTATAGGAGTTGGACGGTTCTGGTGCTACACAAATGTCTGCCGCGCAGAGGTAGCGCGCGACCTCTGCGTGGTCCACCCAACCAGTGAACAATACATAGTCGGCGAGGCCCAATTGCTCACTCAATGATTTCAAACTAGGCAAAGCGACTCCAGCGCCTACAAGGACGCAGAAAAACTCGGTCCTACCCAGATCATAGATGAGGTGCTGGACGGCTCTCAGGAGGTAATCTACACCATCCTGGAATCCCATCACCCCGGCATAGCCGATGATCGTCTTTCCCTTCTGGCACAGATCTCGGCCTGGCGCCACCGGGTGGAGGCAACTCAGATCGGGTCCGTTGCGCACGATAGTGATCCGCTCCTCGGACACACGTCCTCGTTGCATCTCGACTTTCTTGTACGATTGATTCGGGGCAATCACGTGATCGGCGAATTGGCAGGAGAGTTTCTCAAGCAAGACCAGCGCGTGGTAGACAAGCCGATTGCCGCTGCCTCCGAAACGAGTGTAGTACATCTCAGGGGCCAGGTCGTGGTGGTCGTACACAAAACGTTTGCCGAGCAACTTATAGAACGCTGCGATTAAGACAAGGGTGTCGGGTGCATTGTGAGCGTGTACGACGTCAAAGCCCTCACACAAGAATATGAGCAGGGAGATGATGAACGTTGCCGCCATCGAATAGCCGTACTCCCAGAGATAGCCTAAGAAGCTGTTCGCGGCCGGCGGTGCCGGGAACCGGTAGACGCGCACGCCATCCAGCATCTCGCGCCAGGGTTGTTCTGGGAGCGAAGGGCAAATTACTGATGCCCGATAGCCGGCGGCCGCCAGGGCTCTGGCCTCCCTGCGCACCCGGTAGTCCCGCGGATAGGGGCCCTTCTCCAACAGCATTAGCACGCGACTACCAACAGATGTCTTCATACACATCTCCTATATCGCTATTGTCCGTGGCAATCCCGATCAGATCAATCAGCACCTGATCCTCGCGCATCATATGTATGTGGTAGGTATGCGGCTATCGAACACTATATCTGGACCTCACTTGACATTTCTAGTTATTTGTCCAAAGTCCAATAATCTACGCAGAGCCCTTCTTATTCTCCTCTCTAAGGCCTTTTTCGTTACGATTGGTAACATTGACAACACCCTCCTAAGCGACATATTGGATAGTGCTTTAGGATGCACTATTGAAAGCTGCGAAGTATCGGAGCTTTCAAACTCCCTTTTAAGCAAAGGATGACTTTCTAAATAGCCCTGTCTAACGAACATTAATATGTTTTGGCCATAAAACCAACGTACATTATCGTTTTGCCATATCTTCTTTCTTATGCAATCAATCACTACATATCCTTTCTCTTGAAAGTATTTCACCCAATAGTCTGGCCACTGTTCGTTTATGTGGTGTGTTCCCCCCTGGAGGGGCATAGCAGCGGAGAAGAGAATGACTGGTCCAAGCCTTGTGAGGGAATCTACGAATGTCTCTGCGCATTCACTGGGAAGATGTTCAGCAACTTCCAATGACACGACCAAATCAAATTGCCTGTCCATTCGGAAAGATTTTTTCAGATCAAGTGACAAACATCTTTCTTCCGGAATTTGTAGCATTTTCTTGTCTACATAGTCACCATCTACCCCGCAAATGTCCTCAACACCACATTCTTTTAAGACCGCTAACCATATTCCTACGCCGCAACCGACATCAATGACGTGCTTGGGTTGGATCAATTCTAAGATTTCAGGACCAATTTGTTTCGCTGATCGTCGCGACCCCTTCTGTAGATGTTTGTAGTACGCCTTTGTATAAGGTCGCACGTGTATCTTCAGTCTTCTAGCTCCCAACCAGCCGTCTACTTGCGATACAACAGACCGGACACGCTCCAGAATACTTTTGGGCATTGTTCATCGCTTGGCTATCCTTTTGGCTCATTGTGCAAGGACTCCATTGATGAGCATCACCTAGCCCCTTTCTTCGTTGGTCTTCTTCATCTTCGTCGAGGCCATCACGCCATAGGTGATTAATGCAGCGAGTGTACCCACCAACATCGCTGTGGCCGCTCCTGGTGGGCCATAGGTTGGGATCAGCAGCCAGCCGGCGGATGCGGCAGCAACTACAGCAACGATACGACTGATTGTCTCGACCCCGGCCCTTCCACCGCCCACTAGTATGGCCGTTATCACGCTGTGCGCCCCAAGCGCGATCATCCCCAGCGCCAGTATAACTGATGTGCTCATCTCCGCGACGTACTGAGGGCCGAATAGACCTCGGACAAACCATTCACCTAGAAGCAGGTAGACGATCAAGATCGCACCATTAATGAGCATAGATAAAGCCAGCATCGTTTTAAGTAGTTGGCGATGAGCTTGCCTGGGTAACGCTGCCGCTTTTGGCATTAAGAGCGTGGCGATACCCGCTGGCACAAAGAAAAACACAAGGGCCAGTGTTTTCGCCACCGCGTAAACACCAACAGCTGCCGTACCGGAGTAATATTCCAGCAGGAGTACGTCAATCGAGCTATAGAGTATGTAGCCGGCATGCGAAACCCAGATCGGCCGCGAGAATCGGACGATATCGTCGATCACATCTCGCCGGAGCAGAGACAGCTCGAGTGTGACAGGGAATGGCCAGAAGAGTTGTAACAACGCCAGTGGCAAAAGATAAGATAGGCCATAAATGAGTAAAGCTACCAAGGGTGACCGGATTTCCAGTACGTAAATCAGGAGGAACACCAGGGCAATCTGGACAACGTTGCTGCCCACGTAGGCGGCTATCAGCTTGTGTGGGGCCAAGAAACCTCTAGACAATCCCCAATAGGTATAAAACAGCGTCACGCCCATGAAGATGACAAGAATACCTACATTGAACTTGCCCAACATGAATAGAACAGGCACAGTCACCAGCACGGTAAGCCCAAAGAGTGCGGCCAGGATAATCCAGGCGTTGGCTAGGATGCGTCGGAGCTGGTCAGCGTCATCCTTGTACTTGCCAACAAAGCGGGCCAGTACATGCTGACCAAAGGGTTGCGTGCCGACAGAGACAATCATGGCAAGCGTAATGGCATATCGAATAGCGCCGTAATCCTCGGGGGTGAAAGCCCCGACCAGTACCAGAGAAAACGCCATGCCCAGGATCCTGGCAAAAACCATCCCGACCGACAGCAGCGCCGAATCCCCTAGAAAGTTCCAATCCAATCCCCGTAGTCTTTGTTTTATCCCCCAGGTCGAGAGGCTTTGCAAGGGTCGCCTCCAATCAGCGCCAACAATTCCTGAAACACTGTCTCCCATCGTTCCCGCTTCTCCGCTGCCAGCTCGACAATCTCCTGGGTCAAGCGGTGCTCCTGCCCCCGTAGTTCTCGCACACCATCGACGATACTCTCAACCGAATTGTCAACAAAGATAGTACCTTTTGTGAAGTAGTCTGTCAGCACCGGCTGTCTCGATAGAATCAGTGGTTTACCCAGCGCCATCCCCTCCACCGCCCCTGACAAGAGAGAATAGGGATGGGTGGTTAAGACCATAACAGCTTGCGAGGAGTACAGCCGGTTCCAATACTCATCGCCTAATAGGTATCCTGGAAATACCACGTTGTCCGGAGCAGCTCTGAGTAGAGTCCTCTTTGCCAGGGCAGTATCGCCCAAGATAAAGAAGCGAACTTCCGGAAGCTGTTCGGCTGCGCCAAGGACAAGCTCCAGCGGCTCGTCCCCGGTGAATGTACTAACAACTGTCACGCTATACTGGTTGGGATTAGCTACTTGCTTCAGCCTATCGCCAGGGATGCTCATTGGAGAACGCTCGAGAACCAGCGACTTGGCCCCCCAGGACTCAAACAAGCGCTTGTGTCCAGGGTGGTTCACGATGTTGACGAGCGCCCGTTTGGCCAGCGCACGTTGCAACGGGGCCGTCCACGCCCACTTCCAGGAAGTGAGGGAATGCCCGTGTACGTCCATGATATACGGTGTTCCCGAGAGGCGGCAGTAGATATATACGCTCAATGCGGCGACCACGGGGGAAATGATCACATACACGACTGAAGGCCGTTGCCGGCGCAGGACAGCCCAGGTCTTCAGGCATTGCGGAACATACTTGATGGGTGCCAGGAGAGGCCGTTTGTAGCGTAGGTAGTGGATCTTGTGAAGCGACGCGTTTAGACGCTGGGCATCATGCTCCGCGTGAGGGGAATCAGGAGCCCAGACAATTGCCGCGATCCCACCCTGTTTCATCATTATGACACCTCCTTACTGCCAGCAACCAGTGCAAGCATGATCCACAGGTAGTCAGCAGCGCCGGAATAGGTGAAAACCGAGTTGGTCAACCCCGCAATAGACAACACAACGAGTATAGCAAAAGTGCTGGCGACTATCGCCCTCAAGAAACCATCACTCTTGCGAAGTCTGCGGTAGAGCCAGGCAAGCGTGATACCCACCCAGGCGAGATGGGCCAGAAGGCTCACGAATCCAGTATGGAACAAGAGCATGAGGTACTGGCTTTCTCCGAATTGCCAAGCAAAAGTAGCGGGGATCGTTGGATGAACAGGCCAGGGAAAGTTCTGGCGGATGGGGGGCCAAAAAATGTCGCGCCAAACTTGGAAGCGGAAGAGTAGTGTCTGTGGCACCATTCCGCCATGTCGGAACTGAAAGTCCAGGCGCTGACGAATAAGCGGTTGGAGAATTGGTTGGAAAGAGCAGATACCAATGGCAACGCCTGCTACAGTCAAGAGTAAAATCGGCACCTCTCGCATTCTTCGTCGCCTGAGGGCTTCAATTACCAGGACACCCGTGATTAGTCCGAGGATACCTGCGAAAGAACCACTTGCAACCAGGCCCGCTGCGGACAGGGTGATTGTAACTGACATACTTACCCTGCTAAGAACCTCGCTAATTGAAGGCAGAATCGCCCAGGCGATAAGAAGGTTGACCATCAGGTAAATGCCAAGGACATTCCATGCTGCCATCAACGAGGTAGTCCGGCCAGCAGCGGTGGCCACCGCTCCCAGGCTTGAAGCGTACCACCTGTCCAGCAGCTCTGTCACGAACCCGACGCTAGCCATTTGCATTAGCCCCACTGCGGCCACTATCGAGCCGCAGAGTAGCATACACTGAATCAACTTGCGTCGATCCGACTCGCTCTCTGGCAGAGCTGCAAATAGCCAGAACAGGAGGAAATATTGGAGTGGAGCCAATAGCCTAAAGGCATCATCGGTGGTTAGTTGGGTACCCCGCAGTAGGTAGAATACCACCGGAATGATCACAGTCCCACTAATAAGGACAATGAAAGCCGTGCTGCCGTATCTCGAGCCGCCAATATGCCGGCGCTTGTTGGCCAGGATTACTAGAAGGGCGACGCCTGCTGACAAGAACAAGCCTACCTCGTTTGGCCTTAAGAGTGGAAACAGTTGACCCCGCTCCATCCCCGACGTTAGAGCAATAACTGCAACCACCACGTAGCATAAAACCATCGGTTTCGACAACGCAACGATGCAAAAGGTGACTCCGAGGACCACTCCGACTGCAAGCCAGGGTGAAATCAGGCAGAGCAGTCCGATACCGACACCAACAAGGCCGGCCAGTATGTGACTACAAAGGTTGGCGCGTCGCCAGGCAAGCAGCGCACCAGTCCAGGCGCTTGGTTTCCGTTGCGGGCCGAGAGATGTGTAGTAAGTCATCATGGCACTTGTTGGTTGTCCGAGTTCAAGGCATTAAAATCCCTGATGGCCCCGGCTACACATGCTATCGAGTCTGATGTGAGTTCAGCGTACATCGGCAGCGACAAGATCTGCTCGGCGTATGCCTCGGTGATGGGGAAGCTTCCCTTCTCGTAGCCGAGATGACGATAGCTTGGTTGTAAGTGGATAGGAATGCGATAGTGGATTCCCGTTGCGATGCCCCTGTCCTGCAGGTAGGCTCTCAACCCATCTCGATCTTCGACCCGGATGACATATAGATGGTAGACAGACTCAGCGTAGCCTGCTTCCGCAGGGAGTACCACCGGGCTATGGGCGAGGAGTTGGCCGTACAGTTGTGCATGCTGACGGCGTGCAGCGTTCCACACATCCAGGCACTTCAATTTCACCCGCAGCACGGCCGCCTGGAGTGTATCGAGACGATGGTTGTAACCCCGTAAGATATGATGATACTTCTCGCTCTGTCCGTAGTTACGTAACATGTGAAGGGATTCGGCTACCCGTTTGTCGTTAGTAACTACCATCCCTCCATCCCCATAGGCTCCCAGGTTCTTGGCTGGATAGAAGCTGAAGGCTGCCGCGTGCCCTAAGGGACCAACACGCTTCCCCTTGTATTTGGCACCATGGGCTTGACAGGCATCCTCAATGACGACCAATCTGTATCTCCCGGCCATCTCCATAATTGGATCCATCTCTGCCGGATGGCCGTACAGGTGAACGGGGATTATCGCCCTTGTCCGGTCAGTGATCGCGCTTTCCAGGAGAGAAAGATCGATCGTGTACGTCTGGGGATCCACATCTACGAGGACGGGGGTGGCTCCGATGTACGAAACGGCGAAGGCTGTGGCGATGAAGGTGTTGGCAGCAGTGATGACTTCATCACCAGAGCCGATGTCGAAGGCTCGCAGTGCTAGCTCCAGGGCAGATGTTCCTGAATCGACACCAACTGCGTACTCTGCCTCACAATAGGCAGCGAACTCCTCTTCAAACAGGCTGACCTCCCTGCCAAGGACAAAATCGCCTCGCTCGAGGACAGCAGAAATCGCCTGCTGCACCTCGGCGGCCAGTGATTGATATTGAGCCCTCAAATCGACAAAAGGCACATTCATCTATCGAACCTCCAAACGAGAGCATCTTCCATGGGTAAGGCCGTTGGCCTGAATGCCAAAGCGTTCCCTGGTTCGAACGTCTCTACCTTCGATGTACGGGTGATCGACAATCCCAAGAGGACATGGCAAGCTGTCAATCGGCTTGACCACCCTCGCCGGATTGCCATAGGCAAGCATGCCACTGGGGATGTCTTTAGTAACGACGCTCCCGGCACCAATAAGTGAATGCTCTCCAATGACTATGTGTGACAGCAAGGTGGCATTGACCCCTATCCTGGCGCCTCTTCTGATCGTTGGCCCCCTCATACACTTGGTGCAAATCGGGTGCGGGTCGTTCGCGATCATCACACCGGGAGCCAGAAATACGTCGTCCTCAATTGTCGTATACTGCGCTACATAGACATTATTGTGAATCCGCACGTTGTCGCCTATTTCGCATCCATAATCCACCGTTGAGTTGCTCCAAATGCCAAAGTTGTTTCCAATGATATTCTCTTCCCTTATGACGACATTGTGCCCCGTCTCCAAGTTATCACCGATTATCACGTTGCAGTAGATCACCGTGTTGGACCTGACTATGGCAAAATCACCAATAACGGTGTTAGCTAGTGCGATTCCTCTTCCCGAGCGACATCCCAAGATTACCCCTTCCCCTATCTGAGGATCTCGCCCCAGAACGACCTTCATCCTCATCCATCCTTTTCTCTAGATCTCGGGTTCTGGTAGAAGTCACAAGATCCAGGGCTTGAGGGTGCACTCCAGGATGACTCTGGCCTTTGCACCTCCACCGGAGCACCATTTCTCCTCATCGATTCATCAATAGCAACCAGCACCCTTACGATATCTAGCCCATTCTGACCGTCACTAAGAGGCATGACCCCGTTTGCAACGGAATCGAGGAAATGGGCGCATTGATTCTTGAGCGGTTCGCTAGCCTCCACCTTGGGGCTGATGATGTCACCATCTCTCACCAGGAACTGGAACTCTCCATAACTATTCACATCTGTCTTCGAAGGCGCGACCCCCTTATCAAAAATCCGAACCTTCTCAAGGTTGTCCAAGTCATTGAAGACGATCCGCTTCTTGCTGCCTACCGCCACCACCCGCCTGACTTTGTAGGGATCTGCCCAGCTAACGTGGATGTGACCGAGGACACCGTCAGGGTATGCCAGTGTTATGAATCCAACATCCTCTCTGCCATTGCGCAGCAACTTGGCTCCTACCGCAGTGACCCAAACGGGTTGAACTCCGAGCAGATCGCCAAAAATAGAGAGGTCATGGGGAACTAGGTCCCAAACGACATTCACGTCTGTTCTGATTGGCCCCAAGTTTGTTCTGGTCGCATGCAGATAGTAGATCTCCCCGAAATCGTTGTCCCAGATACACTCCTTCATTTTTTGGATTCCAGGATTGTACAAGAAGGTGTGTCCTACCATGAGGACCTTGTTCCTCTCCTCGGCCAAACCGATCAACTCCTCCCCGTCCGCTACCTCCATGACAAATGGCTTCTCGACGAGTACGTGTTTATCATGAAGGAGGCACGTCTTGGTGATTTCGTAGTGAGTGAAGGAAGGCGTTGCTACAACGACGGCACCTATCCGCGGATCGTCGAGCAACTGTTGGATGGTATTACAGGCCTCTACCAACGGAAAACGTTGCCGAATGCGATTTAGGCGCTCTTCGCTCAGATCGCATACTTTTACCATCTGCGAATTTGGCAGCTCGCTGAAAATGCGCACGTAGTGGATGCCCCAGTAGCCGCAGCCAATGATACCGATTCCTATCTGTTCCATGGGTTCACCTCATGCACTGCCACGGCCTGATATCACAGCCGGGATGGTTAGGAGCAGGATCCCTAGATCAAGCCAAAGGGATTGACGGCTCACGTATTCGATGTCAAGCCTGGCCATCTCGTCAAGAGTCGCCCTTCCCCGTCCCTTGACCTGCCACAGGCCCGTGATTCCAGGAGTTGCCTCGAGTCGTTGTTTGTGCCATGTCTCGTACTCAGCTACCTCGTAAAGAGGAACAGGTCGCGGCCCGACCAGGCTCATCTCGCCCCTGAGTACATTCCAGAGCTGCGGCAACTCATCGAGGCTCGTCTTGCGCAGGATCCTACCGACACGCGTTACTCGGCGATCGTTGGTCAGTTTTGCGAGTTTTCCATCATTGCTCGAACTCTTCGCGCCTTTCCGACCCCGAATCCGCCCCTTGACATACTCTTGGTGGACGCTCTGATCACAGTTGTGAAGCATAGAGCGAAACTTATAGAAAATGAATGCGCGTTGTTTCCGACTGCGCCAGTCGTAACCCATCCGCTCTTGTGCGAAGATCACCGGCCCCGGGGAATCCAGTTTGATAAGTAGGACTATCAAGAGAAATATCGGAAAAAGGAAGATCAGGAGTACGACTGAGAGGATAATATCCATGAGCCGCTTAGTCCGAAAATAGACGCGTTTGTTGCGTTCGGCGATCGCTGCTGGCGCAGATATATCGTAGTATGGCTGGTGCGTTTCTCTAGCCATGCCTGTCACTTTCTCCGACCTTGCCATTTTCGATGCCTTCCTTACCCACATCATCACCGAAAATCGAGGACCACCCCTGTTGCCGCATTGCCAAGCTCAACTGCTTCTCCCGAGATTGTAGAAAGCCCTCCTCAATCAAACACAACCGCTTGGCTTGGCGGGCAATCAGCACATCAACGTCTCTTCCTGGGCCCGAATTCTAGTGCGGGTTTTGCGCTCTCAGTGACATAGCTGTGACGAGGGTAGTGGTGGTCTCGATCACCCGCCTTTGCCTTGTCAAGAACAAGCCCCAACGCCTTAGCTCCAACCTCATCCATTCCCTGCAGCGCTCTATGAATACTCTCCTCTGTTGCTTGATCCTGAGCTGCAACAAGCAAGACTCCATCAACTACGGGGGCCAAAACAGCAGCGTCAGCAGCGGCCAGTATCGGAGGACTATCCAACAGAACCATATCAGCCTCTATAGCCAGCTCCCAGATCAACTCTTGCATCTTCGGTGAAGCAAGTAGCTCTGCGGGATTGGGGGGCAATGGTCCACTTGTCAGTACTCTTAGGCCCTGGATCTCAGTCTCTTGCAGCGCTGTGTCCACTCTGCTTCGGTCGAGGATGACGTCGCTCAGTCCTAGCTCGTTGCTAAGGTCGAAAACCTGATGTAAGCTGGGACCTCTTAAATCGCCATCTATCACGACTACCCTTTGTCCGGCTTCAGCCATCCCTACTGCCAAGTTGGCTAATAGCCTCGATTTGCTTACTCCAGGTTCGACACTCGTCATCAATAGCATCTTCTTAGGTATACGAGAAGAGAGGGACAAGAAGCTAGTTCTCAGTATCTGATAGGCTTCACCGGCCGAAGATCGCACATCGAAGTCAAGAACGGTTACCCATGGTCGGCTCCTTCTGAGTTGGGCCTTGAGGTCCCCAACGGCGGCTTCCCTCTCCGCCACCTGCGCTCGGAAGGAGTCGATGATGTTGTCCCTCTCTATCATCTCGGCTCTCAGACCCTCAAGCCCTTCCTCCTTCTCACTCAGTTGGGCCTTGAGGTCCCCAACGGCGGCTTCCCTCTCCGCCACCTGCGCTTGGAAGGAGTCGATGATGTTGTCCCTCTCTATCATCTGGCCTCTCAAGGCCTCAAGCTCCCCCTCCTTCTCACTCAGCAGGGCCTTGAGGTCCCCAACGACGGCTTCCCTCTCTGCCAGCTGCTCTTGGAAGGAGTCGATGATGTTGTCCCTCTCTATCATCTCGGCTCTCAGACCCTCAAGCTCCCCCTCCTTCTCACTCAGCAGGGCCTTGAGGTCCCCAACGACGGCTTCCCTCTCTGCCAGCTGCACTTGGAAGGAGTCGATGATGTTGTCCCTCTCTATCATCTCGGCTCTCAGACCCTCAAGCCCTTCCTCCTTCTCACTCAGCAGGGCCTTGAGGTCCCCAACGACGGCTTCCCACTCTGCCAACTGCGCTTGGAAGGAGTCGATGATGTTGTCCCTCTCTATCATCTCGGCTCTCAGGGCCTCAAACCCTTCCTCCTTCTCACTCAGCAGGGCCTTGAGGTCCCCAACGACGGCTTCCCTCTCTGCCAGCTGCTCTTGGAAGGAGTCGATGATGTTGTCCCTCTCTATCATCTCGGCTCTCAGACCCTCAAGCCCTTCCCCCTTCTCACTCAGCAGGGCCTTGAGGTCCCCAACGACGGCTTCCCTCTCTGCCAGCTGCACTTGGAAGGAGTTGATGGCCCTACCCCTCTCCATCATCTGGCCTCTCAAGGCCTCAACCTCCCCCTCCTTCTCACTCAGTTGGGCCTTGAGGTCCCCAACGACGGCTTCCCTCTCTGCCAGCTGCTCTTGGAAGGAGTCGATGGCCCTACCCCTCTCCATCATCTGGCCTCTCAAGGCCTCAACCTCCCCCTCCTTCTCACTCAGCAGGGCCTTGAGATCCCGAACGACGGCTTCCCTCTCTGCCAGCTGCTCTTGGAAGGAGTCGATAGTGCTGTCCCTCTCTATCATCTGGGCTCTCAGGGCCTCAAGCCCTTCCTCTGCCACCCCCTCACTCTCGTGCCTGGAATGCAGTGTGGGGTGCAGATTCTCGAATAGAAAGGCCAGGCCTATGCCACCAACCAGCCCAACAAGAGCTCCCAGTGTGACGTTCATCTTCATCCGAGGTCTGCTCGGGGCCTTCGGGGTAATCGCCGGTTGAACAACACTGATACTGTTTGCACGCATCTCTTCTCCTACCTGAGCCTTGTTATACTCCTGGAGAAGCATACCGTAAGTCTCTTCCTCGCTCCGAATTCTGGTATTGAGGTCTTGTATTCTCACAGCTTGGTCCTGGCCGGTGTTATCGTTGAGTAATCCTTGCAGAAGTGCTCTGTCCTCTCTCAGGTTTTCCTCCGCTATCGTCAATTGCTCCCGAAGCATCTCTCGGGCGGGCTTGCCCTGTCCCGAGTATACCTTCTGTCCCTCCTCAATCAGCAGAGCGCCCACCGTGTTAGCAATTTCCACCGCTTGTGTCGGGTCGGGACTTTCCGCGGTGATCTTCAGTAACTCGGTGTCAGCCAATGCTTCCACCTTTATCCTCTTCGCCAGCTCTTCTGGCAATATGTTGAGATCAAGCCGTTGGATCACTTCCTCCAAGAAAGGTCCGCTTCTTAGCAGATGAGCATATGTGTTCATCAGCCGCACTGAGTAGTTCAGGTCGAAGTAGTCAATCGAGCTATCCTGTACTTGGGCAATACGCATCATCGTCGAGGCTGAATAGACCGGAGTCATCAACCAACTTCCCAGACCAGCCACGGCAACTGCCATGAAGGTGGTCAGCACGACCACCCATTTTCGGCGCTGCAAGATTCCTAGGTACCATCGCAGTTCCATTTTTGCCTCTATCCCTCGAGAGCTATGGCACGCGTGTGCACAAGACAATATCGAGTCTCAATCACGATACACACCTACTCACAAAGGACTTCTACTAAAGGGTAATCGGTTTGCCAACATACCTATCCGGATAGAGCCTCCAACGTGTCGAATCATCACAAGCAGGGCTCCTGGTGCTAAGTATCACCTCATAGAAAGCCTGGTCTGCTTCACGAGCCTTGCCCATATCGATTAGGACCGGTCTCCCGACTCCTGCGACAGTGTAGCCATCCTTCTCAGCGCCTGGTGGATCTCTTCCTTGCCACTCACCACCGGGAAGACACGCAGACCTGTGAGTTGCGATACCACTCGGATAGCGAAGCCCTGGC
>Ga0209979_1002204_pt1 | contig 19145 bp, 13 predicted proteins | sample AnhtaG_FD_183114 | JGI IMG/M metagenome (GOLD analysis project Ga0209979, IMG submission 183114) | Deep subsurface microbial communities from Anholt, Denmark to uncover new lineages of life (NeLLi) - Anholt_01485 metaG (SPAdes) (version 2) | ecosystem: Environmental > Aquatic > Marine > Oceanic...
TATTGTGATCTACGCTATGCCTTCTACAGTGTTCATGTCCTCAGATCGTCCTCGGAGTTCTACGGTTGTGTAATTGAAAATTTCTTCAGTAGAGGCTTTTCCATAGACGGTTACGCTATGAATCCGCCAATCACAACGGTTATTGAGGGCTGTGTTGTTCGTCAGAATGATGCAAACCTGATTGGGACCGGAACTGGGATTCACGTTTATCGCACAGTGGATGTGACAGTGTCTGGGGGTGAGGTCAGCAACTGTCTCGATGGCATGTTCTTTCTTGGACAAGGAACCTACGCACCGCATTTCCAAGTATCCAGATGTGAGGTCCTTGATAATGTGTCACGCGGGATTTCTGCTCTCGCAGGCGGGTGAGGGACAATACTCACACCGACGGGTTCGGTGCATGAATGTAATATCGTGAATAATGGTGAGTATGCTTTCTACGTATCCTCGTGTAATGATCCGACAACTGTGATCGATGCGACTAATAATTGGTGGGGGATCGCTGATTCTGCTGCCATCGAAGCAATGGTGTATCACCATGCCGACAACCCCAGTTGTCCCGTAATTGACTACGTTCCGTTCGCCGACAGCTCATTCGAGTTTGATGACACCATTGGCTGCTGCAACCACGACTGGATTCGCGGCGACTTTGACTACGACATGGGGCTCAATGTCGCCGACGTGACCGGGCTGGTTGACTTCTTGTTCTTTGGCGGCCCGCCGCCTCCATGCCCAGAAGATGGTGATGTTGACGGCAGCGGTGCTATCAACGTAGCCGACTTGACCTACCTGGTTGACTACTTGTTCTTTAGCGGCCCGGCACCGGATGCATGTCCGTAGGCGACGCGGGATTGTGATGACATAGGCAGCTTTTCGGCTTTTCAAAAACTCCGTGGAGTTTCCCTAACAGAGGAACCCCGTTTTCTATATGTTTGGGACTCCTGACCGGGGTGGTGGGTAGTAGCCCTCGACCTAATCGTAACGGGTTGGCCAGGTGGAGCGGTTTTCAGCTATTCAGCAGTGTCATTCCGAATCTATGAGCGCAGCTTATGCCCATCGCGGGCAGAAGGACGCCCGTAAGTCACTGACGTTTAGGCAAATAGCCGACCTCAACCAGGCCGGGCCTCCGGTCGGCTCGGTTTTTGCTCGGATAAGACTGAACAAAAAAGCACCATACCCCGGGCAACCGGGAGGGAGAAGCAAAGTGAAGAAGATGTTGATATTCCTGCTCCTACCCGTAATCGCTGCGCTGATGTTTGGCTGCGAGAAAGAAAAGATTATTACCTCGACCGAGTATATCCACGACATTGAGTATTTGGAAGGTCCAACCGACACCGTTTTTGTCGTGGACACCCTGGTTCGAGTCGATACGCTGGTTCAGCATGATTCAACAATAGTATATACACACGACACCCTTATCATCGTTGATACCATTGTCGTGGCTTCCACGGACACTCTGTTCATTACAGAATATGTCTTCGACACCGTGACAGTTCACGATACTGTCACCGTGGTTGAAACCATCTACGACACCATGACCATCGTTGATACGGTCGTCATGGAGGAAAACCTCCCACACGTGAACCTTGCATTTGCCTCGATGGGGTACCATGCCGATCAGGAGGTGTTGGACTTTATCAACGAGGCGTTCGGATACTCAGACGGATGGGTTTACTACCTGTCATTGGCCATGACCTTCACCAGCAGTCCGTCAACAGGCATATATGATTTCTATGGCTACATTGACTATTGGACTCCCGACTGGTCCGGCTATTATCTTTTAGAGTACTACTGGAGAATGACCTACCTCGGTGGTGAGCCGACTGACCCCAATAACTGGCGGCTATCTGATTCACCAGCCGGAGCCTCAGGAAGAGCTGGTGGTCTCAAGCTGTCTGTGGAGCGCAAATCCAAATAGCCGGGAGTCGTTGACGGCGATGGTTCGATTAACGTAGCCGACTCGACCTACCTGGTTGATTACATATTCTTAGGCGGCCCGCCACCCTCGCCGTGCCCCTAAGCAGCCGAGGAACGTGATAGCAAGGCTCACGGCTGCAATGGACAACAGACATACAGGATCTCTCAGACCAACAGCTGTTGTCCCGCTACATCATATTAGCCCAATCCTGATTGAAGGGGTCCTTATATCGGGGTTCGTGTACATATTTCCATGCCGCTATCACTAAGTAAGACTTCCCCACACAGCCGCTTCGTTCTTCTTCGTAGCACCAGAGTATTGGTTGACAGTCCGGGATTATTGAGTATCTTATACAGTTGGAAATAATTCACCCGCATCAAGGGTACCTTCCTGCTATGCGTTCTGGATAATGAAGGTCTTGCCAACCCTTAGGAGGATAAATGACAAAGCACCTTATAACCCGGGCTCTGGTTCTGTCGCTTGCCTTGACGGCTGCGGCCTCGGCAGAGCGGATAACGGTAGAATACTCCTTCGACCGCCCACAGATTGAACAGGTCACAATCGCCGGTGACCGGTATCACCGAATAACCATGCCGGAGGCGCCGAACTCCGGACAGATCGGTCACCCGGCGCTCCCCGCCAGAGGGGCGCAGATACTGCTTCCGCCTGGCGCCAAAGTGGCCAGCATCGAGGTTGTGAAGGGAGAGAAAGTCCTGCTGGGCAGCGACTACGTTGTCGAACCGGTCGGACGGCCCGTAAAGCTGTCATCGGCTCCCGGCGCCGCCGAGCCGCCCACCCCGGACCCCGTCGTCTACAATTCGGATGATCCCTTCCCGGAAGCGACGTTCAAGGAAATCGGGACCCACAGCTTTCGTGGCTATCAAATCCTGACTTTAAGGCTTCAGCCGGTTGAGTATATCCCCACTTCAGGGGAGCTTTATTACTATCCTCATCTGAAGGTTAATGTTGAGACGACCGATGCAAACAGGTCGGTCTCTCTTTTCCGAGGCCTGGCGGAGGATGAGGCGGAGGTCCTGGCGAGAGTTGATAACCCTGGCGTGGTTGGTACGTACGCAGCAGCCGCAAAGCGTGACACGACGAACTTCGAACTACTGATTCTCACGACGACCTCGCTGGCTAGTGCTTTTCAACCGTTGAAGGATTACCATGACACTACCGGAATGGTTACGGAGATTCGGACCACCACTGATGTCGGCAGCAGCAATCCCGACGACATCCGGGATTACATCAGAGACAGGTACCTGTCCGATGGAATCCGGTACGTGCTGATTGGAGCCGACGATGACATCATTCCAGCCAAGGATCTGTACGTTCGCGCCTATTCCGGCGGAGACATCGAATATAACATGCCGGCCGACATTTACTTTGCCTGCCTTGATGGCACCTACAACTACGACGGCGATTCCTACTGGGGGGAACCTTACGATGGCGAAGGTGGCGGCGACGTTGACCTGGTGGCCGAAGTCTATGTGGGCCGTGCCGCGGTCGGCAACACTACTGAGGCCGCCCGGTTTGTGAACAAGACGATCACGTACTTGACCGCCGATGATCCGTACCTTGATAAGGTCCTTTTGGTTGGCGAGTATCTCGGCTTTGGCGGCGTAGCTGAATATGCCGGTAACGCTCTCGATGAACTGGTTGGCGGTTCGACGGCGCACGGTTATGCTACGGTCGGTATTCCATTTGTATCGTATACTATTGACAAGCTGTATGATCGCGACTGGCCGGGCAATAACTGGCCGCAGTCGGAGTTGGTCACGCGTATCAACAACGGCCTCCATATTATCAGTCACTTCGGCCATGGCAGTCCGCCCAAAGCCATGAAACTTCATAGCAGTTCAGTTATGAGCCTGCTGACCAACAGCGACCTCTGCTTTGTATATTCGCAGACCTGCCTGGCCGGTCATTTTGACGGTTTCGACTGCTGGGCTGAGTATATGAACATCAAGAGTGACCATGCCGCCTTTGCGTTGGTCATGAATGCCCGGTATGGCTGGGGAGTGTATGAAAGCACCGACGGCCCCTCGCAGCGGTTCAACCGTGAGTTCTGGGACGCCGTGTTCAACCCTGCTGAATCGAGACCCTGGCTGGGGCGGGCCAACCAGCGCTCCAAGGAAGACAATCTGTACCGCATCGATGAAAGCTGCATGAGATGGTGCTACTATGAGTTGACGCTGTTCGGCGATCCAACCGTCACCCTCAAGGGCGCTGATACGTGTATTGACGGCGATGGCGATGAGGTATGCGACGTTGGCGACAACTGCCCGGTGGCCTACAACCCGGATCAAGAGGATGCTGACGGCGATGGGATTGGTGACATCTGTGATGAATGCACCGATAGCGACGGTGACGGCTTCGGCAATCCCGGCTACCCGGCCAACACCTGCCCGGAGGACAACTGCCCTGATATCCCCAATGTGCGTCAGCACGATTATGACGGCGACGGGCTTGGTGATGCCTGTGATGAATGTACCGACACCGACGGTGACGGTTTCGGCAACCCCGGCTTCTGGGCTAACACCTGCCCCGACGACAACTGCCCGAATGCTGCCAATCCGGATCAGGAGGATGTTGACGGCGACGGGTTTGGTGATGCCTGCGACCAATGTACGGACACCGACGGTGACGGCTTCGGCGACCCCGACTACCCGGCCAACACCTGCCCGGAGGACAACTGCCCCGATATCTCCAATCCGAGTCAGGAGGATCCAGACACTGATGGACTTGGTGACTCCTGCGACAACTGCCCGTACAACTACAATCCTGAGCAAACCGACGCCGACGGCGATGGGATCGGCGATGCCTGCTGCTGTACTGAAAGAGGCAACGTCAACGGCCAGGACGGAGTCAATGTGGCCGACCTGACTTATCTGGTTGATTACTTGTTTTTCGATGGCCCTGTACCGCCGTGCCCGGGGGAGAGTGACGCCGACGGCAGCGGTGCAATCAACGTGGCTGATTTGACCTACATGGTCGACTACCTGTTCTTTGACGGTCCAGCGCCGGCGGTGTGCCCATAGGCAGGGCGGAATTGTGATGACATAGGCCGCTTTTAGGCCTTTCGCAAAACGTGCGGGGCCTCTGCAAACGAGAGGCCCCATTTTGTATATACATGGGATTCCTAACCGCGGTGGTGGCGTGACATTTCGGCTCGATTCCAATGCGTTTGCCTGAGTTATAGGTAGGGTATTCTCACAGAGGGGCAGTTTTTCTCCCCCCATCCTGGTACAGACCGACGCTGTCACCATCTCCGTCCGTCGTACTGGCCAGACAGCAATGAGACGTGGACAGGGTCATCCCGATTTCGCCCTGTGACTGAGTGCCTATATTGTGTCCACCAATGGCAAAAACAGATACAAACAGACAAAACCAGACAAAAATAGATAAAAATACCTAAATCTATCCGGTATAGCGAGTTATGGTGTAATTGCTTGGTTGTCAACAGGTTACAAAATACCCTATCGGAGATCACAGGGATCGTGCCCTACTATTCTATTCACTGCCAGAACCGCTGCAGGTTCTTCCCCGCGCCCGCCAGGGCTCCCTGTCCATTGCCCGGACAGATGCTCTGTTACTTGCGAGCAGCCATCTTCTGCATTTTCCTTGCGCGGCGGGCGATTTCGGACACAGCCTCGATAGCCTTGACCATGTGTTCCTCGGTGTTGAACGGTCCCATGGCGAATCTCACCCCGCCGTGGATGTCCAGCGTACCGATCTGTTTGTGAACCAGGGGAGCACAGTGCAGGCCAGTTCTGGCGGCGATGTTGAAGTCAACGTCAAGCATGATGCCAACGTCTCCTGCCTCCAGACCCTCAACATTCATTATAACGGTGGCCAGGTGATCCTCCATGTTATCGCAACAGTAGGTGATAACACCGTCAATATTGTTGAAACCTCCGACCAGCTTGTTAGCCAGGTTCATCTCATAGGCATGTATAGCTTCCACACCGCCCTGTTCGGCAATCCATTCCTGAGCGGCCCACAGTGAAGCTATGCCGAGGATATTCGGAGTTCCGAACTCCATCCGGTAGGGGTATTCATCCAGGTGATACGGAAATGCCGAGCGGATTCCGGTTCCGCCGCTGCGGGTGTGGCGGATGTTGATATCACCTCGAACGCACAATCCTCCGATGCCGGTAGACCCCATCAAGCTCTTATGTCCCGTGAAAGCCAGGATGTCGACATTCATTTGTTCCATGTCGATCGGCACTATGCCGGCCGTCTGCGAAACGTCGATTCCGAAAATAACCCCTTTCTCCCTGCAAATGCGACCGATTTCAGCTGCCGGTTGAACTGTGCCCAGCACATTGGAACCGTGGTTCACCATTACCAGCTTAGTCGCAGGCTTGATAGCTTTTCTAATATCGTCCGGCTCCACATACCCCTGGGCGTTGAACGGCACAAAAGTGGCCTCCACGCCTCCGTCCCGCACGAGATGGTTGATGGGACGAATAACGGAGTTGTGCTCCAGGTTGGTTGTGACGATATGATCGCCCGATGACAGCAGACCCTGGATAATCAGATTGAGCGCATCAGTGGCATTGTACGAGAAACAGAGTTGTTCCGGGTGCGCCGCGTCGCCGCCGAAAAACCTGGTGAGGCGCTGGCGAAGTCCCTCAACAATGTTGCCGGCCTCGATGGCCTTATCAAATCTGCTGCGGCCGGGGTTGACTCCGCAACGCTGGTAAAAGTCGATCATAAACGAGTAAACCTTGTCTGGTTTCGGCCAGGATGTTGTCGCGTTGTCTAAGTATATCAGGTCTTCCACAAATATCTCCATCTATTGGTTTTGGCCGGCGGAACCCCATAGTGGGCGACAGATGTCCACATCTGCCCCCTTCTTCCGCGATGGCTCTATTGGCAGGACCGCTGATAGTCCTGCCTTACACCTGCTAATAATACAAGATACTGATTTCGATTGCAATTAGAATTGTGAGAGGCTGACTCACTATGGCACGCCACAATCATACCCCGCCTGACAGATAGGTCTTCATGTCTTAACAGAAATGACTGTGAGCGGCTCGCCGAAGGCGAGTCCACATCTGCCCCATTCTGCGAAGTCTCCATTGGCAGAACCGCTGCGGGTTCTGCCCTACATTCGTTAGAACTCGAATTCCAAGCCAAAAACCGGCACAAGACTCCATTGATAAAGAACATCCTGTTTCTGTTCAATTTCATTCCAGTAGTAGGTGGACACGTTTTTCCTGTTATAGGCATTCCAAACTGAGAAGTAAAGGATCAGATTTGAACTACGGAAATGGAATCGCCTGTCAACACGTAAATTCATTGAATGGTAATCCGGATAACGTGCTTGGTTCACCTGGGTTCGGTCCAGAACTGATCGGTTGATCGCCCGGGAAGCATCGAGATCGAATGGCGTATAGGGAGTGCCGCCGGCAAAAATCCACCGCAGGCTGAACTCCCAGCGGTTGTTTGGCTTGTAGCCGCCCTCGATGCCGACAACAAAGCGATTGTCGATGACCCGATCGCGCCAGACCCCGTCCGGACCGCGGTAGCGTGACTTAAAATAAGAGCCGCTGAGCAGACCGTACATCCCCTGGACCAGCTTCTTCTGGAGAGTCAATTCCACGCCCCAGGCTGTCGCTCGGCCATCGTCGACCAGGTTTTCCCAAGTGGTGAAGTATTCGCTGTAAAACGCCTCGTCGACCACAAAAAGCTGTGGCTGGGCCAGGTCAATTGGGAAGTTATCATAGTCCTTGAAATAACCTTCCAACGTTAGTTTTGTGTCTTCCGTCAAAAGGAAACTTGTGCCCAGGATGTAATGATAGGCAACCGGGTCTTTCAAACGCCTGTTTGTTTTTCGTTGAACTAGGAGACGCAACGGCAAGTTCTGATAGTAGACACCACTGGCTCCGTTCAGTGACAGTCGTTCAGAGAACCGATAGGAAAAGGAAAATCGGGGTGACACGTGCGAGTGCTCATTGTACTCGAAGTAGTCGTAGCGCATCCCAAAAGTTGTACTGAGCCTTGTCAACGGCTTCCAGGTGAGACTGGCAAAAGTCCCCACCTTTGGCGATTCAATCCGGTCATCCACGGCCAGGGCAGCCACCGTATCGCCGATGGCGTTGGTGTGCTTAGAGACAGAGAAGTCATAGTCGTCAATGGCATACTTGCCGTCGAGTCCAAACTCCAGGTGAGTCGACTCATTGAACTGGTAAACACTGACATTCCGCAATTGAATGGTCTGCTCCAGTGAGTTGTCGTCAGTCAATTGGCGGTCTGATTTCGTCCAGAAAAAACTACCCTTGTATTTGGTGGACAACACCGAGAGGGATGTGTTGGAATACCCGTTCTTACTCCAAAGCCAGCGCCAGTTAATACCAACGGCCCACTCGTTGCCGTCCCACTTGCCGTAGATTGAGTTACCGTCTTTTTCGGACTGCTCTTTCTCAAGCTCAATGAAGTCAATGCCCAGGACGCCCAGCAGCGTGATCTTGTTTTGTGGTGAGATATCATATACCAGCTTGCCCTGGTAGTCGCTGTAACGCGGAGCGACGCCGGTGCCGATGGCGTCCACCAACAGATCCAGAAAGCTCCGCCGGACCGAAAACAGCCACGATCCACGGCCTCCGGCGATCGGCGCCTCGGCAGCGATGCCGAAGCCGGCGAAGTTGACGTCCAACTGGCCGTCGAACTCATTGCGGTTGCCTTCGCGGAACTTCAAGACCATGATGGACGACAACCGGTCGCCGTAAATTGTCGAGAAGCCGCCCGCTGAAAAGGTGACGTTCTGCAAAAAGTCGACATTCAGCAGCCCGATAGGACCGCCTGACGATCCCTGGATCGGGTAATGATTGATGTTCGGTATCTCGATGTTGTCGAGATAAAAGCCGTTTTCAGCCGGGCTGCCGCCTCTAATCACCAGGCTATTATAAAGATCGTTGACTTTAGCCGCGCACGGCAGGATGCGGATAATCCGGCTGACATCACCTGCCGAACCGGGCGACCGCCGCACCTCTTCCGATGTAAAGTCAGTGACCCCGGTTGGCTGGCCCAGTGATTCCGGGAAGTAACCTGCTGTTACCACGGTTCCTTCTATTTCTACCGCAGTGTGTCGAAGTTCGGCCTCAACGTAAGTGATCCGCTTGGGCCTTACAATAATGTCGGCTTTTGAAAGTGGTTCATACGCGATGCTATGGATAGTGAGTGAATAACTCCCCACCGGGACTCGAAAGATAGCGAATTCTCCTTTTGCGTCGGTTGCAACTCCCCTTTGTGTACCGACGATGCTGATACTTGCTCCCATTACTGGTGATTTCGTTACTACATCGACTACGCGCCCCCTTATGGTGCCTCTCGGTGCGTCTTTATCAGGAGATGTTTGGCACCAGATGTCTTGTGGTGTGACGAATAATAGTACTGCAAGTACAGCCAGGGTGCTTAATTGCGATCTCATTGATAAGTCCTTATCTGTGTCAAGATTTGTAGGTCGGAACCCCTGTGGTTCCGACTTTTTTTCACTCCACGGCAGACGTGACCAATCCATGCCTCACCGGATTGTAATGAATGTAATCCAAATGCCTGTTCATATTTTCTTGGTCTCGGATAAAATGATCCCAATAACGATTGTGCCACGTTCTACCGGAACGAAATCCAAGCCTTTTGAGGTATCCGGCTGCAAAGGACAGCTTCATTCGTTTCATGAGGGATGCGATGTCGTTTTCCAACGGATCGATCGCGTAGGTTAGGAGTCTTGTACTCCTGACATCCAATCGTCAGGACCACGAGGGTCCTGACCTACCAAGCTGGCATCCAATCCGGTAGGTAACATGAGTGAGGAAATAAGTTTTCCCCTCTTTGAAATATCGTCGCACATTACGCACTGGACTATTATAATAAAGTGTAACAAGCAGCGAAAGCTCATTGCCAAAAGAAAGTCGGAACCACCCGCCACAGGCGGGTTCCGACCTACGTGGCTAATATCTTACAATAACATTCCGTCTAACCTTCGAACTTTTCATGATTAATTTGACAATTATGTAATGGCATAAGAAAGCGTTTGAAATGATACAAAGTATCTCCTATATATGAACAATAAAAATACGAAAGATTTTGAGACTTACCTTTAGTGAAAGGCAAGAAATGAAAAAGGTAACATTACATCCAATTACAAAAGAGAATATCCAAGATTGTATCAATCTGGAAGTTGACGAATCACAAATTAGATTGATTGCCAGTAATTCCAAGTCTTTAGCTGAAGCGTATGTGAATTCATCACTCTACCCATTTGGCATATATGACATTGCGGCACGAGGTTGGGAAAAACCGAAAGCACCGATGATCGGTTTCACGATGTATGAATTAGTGTCAGGAGTTGGGTTTATCCTGCGTTTAATGATTGATCGGAAATACCAAAGACAGGGGTATGGAAAAGCAACAATGATTGAAGTAATTAGAAGATTACGTTTTCATCCTGAAGTCGAAATGATAGCAACCAGTCATCGAAAAGAGAATATTGCAGTTGGTTCTCTGTGTTGGAATTTGGGTTTCAGAGAGTGGGAGATAGAATGGGCTAAAGAGATCGAAGATGAGGTATATCTGGTACTGGATGGCAAGGATAAGTAATACCTGATAAACAATAGTCCCGTAGGGCAGGAGCCCCGTGCTCCTGCCTATTTCCTTATTCTCACAAGATCATGTGGCAGGATCGCAGGGGTCCTGCCCTACGATTCTAAGCCCTCCCCAACTCCTTCAGCAGCTCCCTCGCAATCACCAACCTCTGTATCTCGGAAGTGCCTTCGCCGATTTCGCAGAGTTTGACGTCGCGCCAGATGCGCTCGGCCGGGTATTCGCCGGTTCGGTAGCCTACGCCGCCTAAAATGCCGATCGCTTTATACGCGCAGCGCGTGCCGACTTCCGAAGCAAACAGCTTGCACATGGCTGAGTGGCGGGAAAAGCGCTGGCCGGAGTCTTTCATTAGCGACGTCTCATAGATCATCAGTCGGGCGGCCTCAATCTCTGTCGCCATATCAGCCAGTGTGAAGCCAATAGCCTGATGGTAGCCGATCGGCTTCCCGAACTGGACTCGCTCGGAGGCATATTTCAACGCGCAGTCTAAAGCCCCCTGCGCTAAGCCGAGGGCCATAGCACCTATAGAGATGCGTCCCCCGTCAAGTGTAATGAGCATCTGCTTGAACCCCTGACCAATTTCGCCAAGCTGGTTTTCGGCGGGGACTTTCAGGTCATCGAAATGGAGGAAAGCAGTATCAGAGCCTCTAAGACCCAGTTTATTCTCCTTCTTGCCGACGGAGTAACCCTCCCAATCCTTTTCCAGAATAAACGTTGTGATAGCTGTGTCTTTCGGATCGTCGGTGGTCTTGGCCGTGGCAATAGTGGCAAAGGCATGTGTAGCCGAGGTGATGAAGCATTTGGTGCCGTTGAGGATCCAGTGGTCGCCGTTTTTGCGCGCGTACGATTTGGTGCCACCGGCATCGGAACCGGCTTCAGGCTCGGTCAGGCCGAACGCTACCAGCTCACTAACCGCGCGAGGGAGATACCGCTTCTTTTGTTCCTCGTTGCCGAAGGCCAGGATCGGATAGGCGCCGAGAGAGTTGTGTGCCGCTATCGTAATGCCGGTTGATCCGCAGACTCGAGAGAGTTCTTCAACCGCTATCGAATAGCTGATAGTGTCGACCGGCTGTCCGCCATATTCCTCGGGGATGAGCATGCTCAAAAGCCCCATTTCAGCCATCGGCTTGATATGCTCATGCAGGAATCGTTGCTCGGCATCAAGTGTGGCAGCCAGCGGCTCTATCTTCTCTAAGGCGAAGGCTCGTATCTTTTCGCGATACTCGTGGTGTTTTTTCTCCAGCACGACTTACTCCCTCAGCAGGTCTCTGGAAATGACCATCTTCTGGGCTTCCGTGGTGCCTTCGTAAATCTCGGTGACACGAGCGTCGCGGAAATAGCGCTCCACGGCGTACTCTTTCATGTAACCATAACCGCCATGAATCTGCACCGCCTCGTTGCAGACGTAATTGGCCGTCTGCGAGCAGAACAGCTTGGACATCGACGATTCGCGATGACACGGGACACCAGTGTCCTTCATTAAAGCTGCCCGATACCCCAAGAGTCGTCCGGCGTCGATACGAGTAGCCATCTCGGCCAGCTTGAACTGAATTGCCTGAAAATTGGCTATCGGCTGACCAAACTGCTTGCGCTCCTTAGAGTACTTGATCGCTTCGTTCAGCGCCGCCTGAGCCATACCGATGGCCTGGAACGACACTCCAATCCGACCGGAGTTCAGAATGACCACCGCCATGCGGAACCCTTCGCCGGGCTTTCCTAGCAGGTTTTCCTTGGGTACCTTGACATCGGCAAAGCTTATCTCACGGGTATCTGAAGCCTTCAGGCCACATTTTTTTTCAGGTTTGCCGAGCGTGATGCCATCGCGGTCTTTGTCCACCACAAAACAACTGATCCCCTTGCGTCCGGCCTCGGGATCGGTCTTGGCAAAGACAATCAGAACGCCGGCGTACTCAGCGTTGGTGACAAAGGTCTTGGTGCCATCGAGAAGGTAGTGGTCACCTTTGTCGGTGGCGGTCGCCGACAACGCGGCGATATCGGTACCCGCATTTGGTTCGGTAATGCAGTAGGCACCGATTTTTTCACCGGTGGCCATCGGCGGAAGATACTTTTGCTTCAATTCATCAGAGCCAAACACTTTGATGATTTCATTGCAGAGCGAGTTTTGGACCGACAGCATGATCCCGAACCCGGCACAGGCGGCACATATTTCCTCCAGGACGCCCATAAACGATACGGCGCCCAACCCCAGGCCGCCGTACTCTTCGGGGACAGTGAAACCGAAGTATCCTAACTCTCCGCACTCCTGAATCAGCTCCGGCGGCGTAATCCCCTTCTCATCGAACTCCTCGGCTCGCGGGTAGAGACGCTTTTCGGCGAAGTCTCGCGCCATCTTCTTGAACTCAAGGTCGTCTTCGGATAGATTGAAATCCATTGGAACTCTCCTTACGAACTGTAGTCATAAAAGCCGCGTCCGCTCTTGCGCCCGAGGTACCCGGCATGGACCATCTTTCTCAACAACGGGCAGGGACGATACTTGGGATCACCCAACCCCTCGTGCATGACTTCCAGAATGGCCAGGCAGACGTCGAGACCGATAAAATCAGCCAGCGTCAACGGCCCCATCGGATGCGCCGCACCAAGCTTCATGACCTCGTCAATTGCCTCTACTGTAGCCACGCCCTCCATGTGTGCATAAACGGCTTCGTTTATCATCGGCAGGAGGATGCGGTTGACGACAAAACCTGGAAAGTCATTTACCTCTACCGGCGTTTTGCCGAGTTTCTTGGAGATGTCACTTACAAGAGTGAAGGTGTCATCAGAGGTAGCAATGCCGCGAACGACCTCGATCAGTTTCATCATCGGCACTGGGTTCATAAAGTGCATCCCGATGAACTTGTCCGGCCGCTTGGTAGCTGCGGCCAGTTGGGTTATGGGAAGAGAGGAAGTGTTGGAAGCGAAGATCGTATCCAGTGAGCATAAGTCTTCCAGTTTCTTGAAGATGTCGAGCTTAATGTCCAGGTCCTCAGTGACTGCTTCAATGACCAATTGAGCATTCTTGGCCACTGATAAGTCAGTAGTAGCATTTATTCGCCCCAACGCCGCCTTTTTGTCATCTTCGGTGATCTTTTCCTTTTTTATCAGGCGGTCGAAGCTCTTGGTTATTGTTTTGATCGCCCGATCAAGGAATTCCTGTTTGACATCGATCATGTCGACGTCATAGCCGGTCGCGGCGCAGATCTGGGTGATGCCGTTACCCATTGTTCCGCTGCCGACGACGGCAATCCGTTTGATGTCATCTACGTCCATCGTTTATCTCCCTGATTCTGGTGCTGTCATGCGACCTCGCATGACAGCTCGTTTGCGATTAGGTATCGAGCGGGGTCGCCCGACACCACCACAAGTCGGCGCACGAGGATGTACGCCGACCACGGAATTTTGCATCAAACCATTTCAATTGCCATCGCCACGGCGTTGCCGCCGCCAAGGCACAGCGTTGCTAGACCGGTTTTCAACCCCCGGTCTTTCAGGGCGTATATCAGCGTTGCCAGAATGCGCGCGCCTGAGGCCCCAATGGGATGCCCCAGCGCCACTGCTCCGCCATGAACGTTGACACGGTCCCAATCCCACTTGAGACCCTTCCCGTCAGCCAGGGCCTGCGCGGAAAAGGCCTCGTTGGCTTCGATCAGGTCCCAGTAGTTTATGTCTACGTTCATTTTCTTCATCAGCTTTTGCACGGCATAGATGGGAGCGAAGAAAAGCTCGTCGGGCGGCGTGCCGGCTACTGAATAGTCAATCACTTTCGCCAATGGCGTCAGCCCTTTTTCTATCATATACGCTTCAGACACTACCACTGTGGCGGCGCTGCCGTCGTTGAGGCCGGGGGCGTTGCCAGCGGTGACGGTTCCGTCCTTTTCAAAGGCCGGTCGCAGCTTAGCCAGCATCTCAAGGGAGATATTAGGACGGGGGCCCTCGTCCTTGTTGAAGATAACCGGGTCGCCTTTTCGCTGGGGAATAGCAACATCGAAAATCTCCTCTTTGAATTTACCGGCTTCCTGCGCCGCAACTGCTTTTTTGTGGGAGTTGCAGGCATATTCGTCCTGCTGTTCACGGGTGATGTTTTCCTTTTTTCTGGTCAGTTCAGCGGCGCAGCCCATGTGGAAGTTGTTGAAGCTGTCCCACAGGCCATCGGTGATCATGAGGTCAATCAGTTTTTGATGCCCGAACCTGACACCCGTTTTGGCGCCGTGCAGCGCCAGCGGCGCCTGGGACATCGACTCCATACCGCCGGCCACAAACACTTCTTGGTCGCCGGCCCGGATCGACTGCGCCGCCAGCATGACGGCTTTCAATCCAGAGCCGCAAACCTTGTTTATCGTGATCGCGGCGGCTTCAGGCGGCACGCCTCCATGGATCGCGGCCTGACGAGCCGGGGCCTGCCCTGAACCACCCTGCACCACCTGGCCCATGATGACCTCTTCAACGTCCGCCGGGTCAATGCCGGCCCGTTTGATGGCTTCTTTGACCGCCAGTGCACCCAACTGGGGGGCGGTCATTGTTCCCAGCCCGCCGTGCAAAACGCCGACTGCGCTGCGACAGGCCGAGATTATGTAGGCATTGTTTCTTTCAGCCATGTGATATTCCTCCACGTAAAGAGTCTGGTTTTTACCGCTTGAATTTATATAAGCAAAAGCGCCTCTGAAATCAAGTGAAAGATTTCACAAATCCTTTCATATGTCCTTAAAAAAAATAATAATTTTCGTTTTTTTTTGTTTACACTGGTTGTTGCACAGTTTTCCTTCAAGCACTGAAGTTAAGGTTGGCTATAATGCCATTGCGGTATAGTAAGGTAAGTGAAAACGTTGTTTAGAGAATGTATCCCATAAACCACATTAACATTAAAGGAGGTTCTGTAATGAGAACACTTACTTGTCTGGCCATTACGCTGCTGTTTGCCGGGGCGATTATGGCCGCCGAAACGCCGATCGACAAGGGAAGCATGATTGTAGACGGTTCCGTCTACTTCAGGAGTCAGGGTGGTGACGCCTACAAGGACACGGCTGACAATAGTGTTGCCGTTATTGGTATTATGCCTTCGGTGGGTTACTTTGTTGCCCCCAGTATTATGGTTGGCGGAAGTATCTTTTTCGAGAGTTGGTCACAGGGCGATTACAAGTGGACCGATTTCGCCGTTGGCCCGATGGTGGGATACTACTTTAACCTCGACGCTACCCGTACTGAGGTCAAAGGCGCTATTTATCCCTACGTCAAAGGATTCTTCTTGTACGGTCAGGAGAAGTATGATGACGGTACTAACGATTTCACAACCGACGTGATGGTGTTTGGCGGTCAAGGCGGTGGTATCTTCATGCTGTCGAATGCCGTTGGGCTTAACGCCAGCGTGAAGTTTCAGAGCGAGAGCTATAAGCCGGACGGTGCCGACGAGTCCATATCCGGGACAACTATCGAGGTTGGGGCCGGTATCACTGCTTTCCTCTGGTAGACGACTATAGCCAACTGGGAATTGTAAAGCCCCGTCGCGGTCAGCGGCGGGGCTTTCTGATTTGTTCAGGCCAAGTTCTACCGCAACCTGCCATCTGACAGGGGTCGTTGTTCTTTCTGACAGTAACAATACGAATCTTAAGCAAACGAGCCGACCCTGACAATAAGCCGTCGCCTGCGGGGACCGTCGAACTCGCAGAAGTATATCCCTTGCCATCGCCCCAAAACCAACCGCTTTTTCTCGAAAGCAATCAGCTCCGAAGCCCCGATCAATGACGCTTTGACATGCGCGTCCGAATTACCTTCGGCATGGTGGTAGCCGTCGGCCTGCGGTATTTCCTTCTCCAGCTTGTACAGCAGGTCCCGTTTCACATCCGGGTCGGCGTCTTCATTGATGGTGATAGCTGCGGTCGTATGGGGAACAAAGCATAAGGCTAAACCAGATTCAAGCCCGCTGTCTGCCACCGCCTGCTGCACTATATCGGTGACGTTAATCATCTCCTGGCGGGTTTTAGATTCGATGGTGTATTCGTGCATCATGTAAGCAAGGCCTCGGCAAACTGTTTGGGATCAAAGGGCTGCAGGTCGTCGATTCCTTCCCCAAGGCCAATGAAATCAACCGGCAGACCCAGTTCCTCGGCGACGGCGATAATGATGCCTCCCTTGGCGGTGCCGTCGAGCTTGGTGACGATGATACCGTTGCAGCCGACCGCCTCCGTGAAGACCTGTACCTGAGAAATGGCATTCTGCCCCGTGGAGCCGTCGATAATGAGTTTGCTGTAGATCGGACAATTGGGCAGCGCCTTAGCGGTAACGCGCCTGATCTTTTTCAGTTCCTCCATCAGGTTCGATTTGGTATGGATGCGGCCGGCAGTGTCAACCAGCAGAATGTCCGCCGAGCGGGCCGCGGCCGCTTTGGCAGCGTCAAAAGCAACCGCCGCCGGGTCTGAGCCTTCTGCAGATCTTATGATATCGACGCCGCTTCGTTCGGCCCAGATGGCGATCTGGTCAATAGCGGCAGCGCGAAAGGTGTCACAGGCGGCAATGACCACTTTCTTACCTTCTGATGAGAACCTGGTCGCCAGTTTGCCGATAGTGGTCGTCTTGCCACCGCCGTTGACGCCCACGATCAACCAGACTACCGGCCGCTTGTCGTTTTCGCTTACAGTCGGCGCTCCTTCTCGTATCAGTATGGACGCGATTTCTTCCTGGAGAAGAGTGATAATCTGTTCTCCCTCGGTCAGTTTTCTCTCTTTTGCTTTCTCTTTCAGGTTCTCAATGAGTTTCATGGTGGCCTTGACGCCGACGTCGGCCTCGATAAGGATCTCCTCAATTTCCTCGAGAAGCTCGTCATCGATCTTGCGGCGGCTGACAACCCGGCTGATTTTGCCCAGAAGGTTCTGCTTGGTCCTGGCCAGCGATCGTTTCAGCTTTTCAAACGAATTCAGCATGGCAGCTTACTTGCTCAGTCTGGGTCATCTGGGTTGCCGCCGGAAGGTATCGTGGGATGCAACCGTTCAACTACTGTCTCCGGAAGCTCCGTCGCGTTGTTTTGGGGGATGTCCGGCGCTGCCTCCACCGTCACCAGGGTTTCAGCGGCATCGCTATCAATCCTCACGGCGCCTGTCGCTTCGTCCAGGTGAACATCGGCAAATCTGACGGCCACCAATCTGGAGATACCGGGTTGCTCCATCGTGACACCGTAAAGGTTGTTGGCTGCTTCCATTGTGATTTTGTTGTGAGTGATGATGATAAACTGGGTCAGGTTGGAGAAAGTGCCGATCATTCTGAGAAAACGTCGGCAGTTGGCGTCGTCGAGGGGGGCGTCGATTTCATCGAGGATACAAAACGGTGACGGTTTCACAAGATAGAGGGAAAAGAGCAGGGAGATAGCCGTCAGGGCCCGTTCACCGCCGGACATCTGGGTTATCGACAGCAGCTTCTTACGCCCGGGACGGGCAATAATCTCAATGTGAGATTCCAACGGATCAGAAGGATCTTCCAAAAAGATGTCAGCCTCACCGCCGCTAAACAGCTCCACAAAGAGTTTCTTGAAATTGCCGCGTACTTTCTCAAACGTTTCGGCAAACAGGTTCTTCGCCGTCTGGTTTATCTTGGTGATAGTAGTTTGAAGATCGGTCTTGGCGTTGGTGAGGTCGGCTAACTGTTCCTTGAGAAACCGCTCACGGTCGCTGGTGGTTTGGTATTCTTCGAGGGCAAGAAGGTTGACGGCGCCAAATTTCTTGAGCGTCTCTTTGAGCTTCAACAAATGCTCACGCCCCTCTTCTTCCGTGAGCTTTTCATCCGGGTTGACAACTTCAATGGAAGTGATGTCGACCTCGAACTCCTCACGGATTCGGTCGCAGACTGCCTTAACCTCAGACTCAAGCGTGTTGAGACGAATCTCAAGCTGATGCACCTGATCGCTTAAAGAATCCCTTCCCTCTCTGATTTCTTTGAGCTGTTTTTCTCGTGCTGAAACGCTCTCCATCAGTTCGGACTGAACGCTTCGCAAGCTGCTCTGGCGGCTGGTGATCTCGGTGCGCTGTTCAAAGGCAGCCTTCAGCCAACCTTCCAGTTCAGAGATTTTTTGCGTGGAGGTTTCGATCTCCTGCTCAGCAGTGCTAATTTCGAGATGCTTGGCTTCGATTGTTTTGCCGATCTCCTGCCGCAACTCCTGGATATGGGTGAGTTTGTTTTCGTTTTGTTCGATTTTGCTTTTTGCTTCTACCACCGCTATTTGCAATTTCGAGACGCGTTCAAGAGTGGACGCGGCGGTGTTCTCGAACTCGTTCAACCGCTCGCCCATCTGCGACATGCTGCGGCTGAGGTCCTCTTTTTGACTGGCAAGCTGATCAAAGTCCAGGCCTAAGCTACACTGGCGAGAACGGAGTTTTTCGAGTTTGGCGTGGCAACTGTGGCGTTCCTTCCGGAGGCGGTCAAGTTCACTGTCGAGCGAACGGCGCTGGTAATCAATCTCGCTGAGCTTACTTTTGATCGACTCCAGTTCCTCCGCCAGTGTCTCCAGCGTTTGTGACAATTGTGAAGATTCGGCGCGGCAAGCGGCGATCTCAGCAGTGATCCTGTTTCTCTCCTGTTGAACAGCAGTTAGTTGCTCGTTTAACTGCTCCATCATCTGTTGCTGCTCGGCTACCTT
>Ga0209979_1002205_pt1 | contig 19142 bp, 20 predicted proteins | sample AnhtaG_FD_183114 | JGI IMG/M metagenome (GOLD analysis project Ga0209979, IMG submission 183114) | Deep subsurface microbial communities from Anholt, Denmark to uncover new lineages of life (NeLLi) - Anholt_01485 metaG (SPAdes) (version 2) | ecosystem: Environmental > Aquatic > Marine > Oceanic...
GGCTCCCCGCCCAGGGCATCGACCTCCAGCCCCGAATCGTCGGCCAGGGTGAACAGGTTGCTTAGCGAGGCATAGGCTAGAGCCTTAAGGGTGGCATTCTCCTCAAGGGTGGCCCCTGGCTCGCCCACCACCTGGTCGATGCCCTGCTCGGCGAGGGTAACAATTTCAAAGGGTGTGCCCTGAAGGAGCAACGAGTACTCCCGCGCCTTAGCAGCGTTTTTTGTGGCCAGGAGGAGCTTGGGCATCCTCATCCCTCAAGGTCGACGAATCTCTTATCCAGCTTTCTCATCACCTGGGGCATGGTGGTATATTCCATCTGCTCCAGGGGGAGCCTATGGGGCTCGAAGGGGCCATGGCGACGCATGTAGTCGGCAACCTCACCGGCGATCCTCCTCGCCTCATTGAAGCTGGGGTCATCGAACATGTCCCGAGGCCCGATAAGCTTGCCGCCGGAGAGCTGGAAGCCGGCGGCGACCACCCGTGGCGGGCCATCGAATCGGGTGGGGTTGGAGTCGCCAATGGCCACCGGCATCAGGGGACCGTGATGGGAGCCTCTCATCCATCCCTCCACAAGCAGGGGGTGGGTGAAGGGCTCCAGCACCTCCCCCACCGCGGGGAACTCCCCCTGGGAGCGAACGATGCACACCGGGTCATCCTTGCCCACATATCTTCCCGCGATCAGCGCCAGGCGCTGTGTGGAGGAGACAGCGGCGATCTCGTTAGAGCCCCTGTGATAGACCGCCTTTACCGCATAGCGAGATGGTGCCCCCATAAAGAGGAGCATATCGTAGAGCTCCTCGGGGGCGTCGAGGGTTATCTTCTTGTGTTCCTTGACATCGTGGATCTCGAAGCGGAAGCCACCGTGCATGTTCTCAGCGATGACCAGCCCAATGGTATTGAAGGGGTCGGCGAATATCTTGTAGAGGGGGAGGTTCCACGCCCCCGCCGATGTCTTATCGGCCATAAAAACGATTATCGTCTCCGCCCCTCTCTCCTCGATCTCCATCTCCGCCACGCCGGGCCCCATCCCCTTGACGTTGCCTGAGAAGGCCTCGGCGAGGAGGTCCTGTCCTGCCCCGTGAAGCTTTAGCTCCCTGGCCACCTTGGTGCACTCGATGAAGGTATCCCAGGCCAGCTTATGGATCGCCTCGTTATCCTCCCCTCGCTGGTGGGTCATGATCAGTTCCAGATCGTCCCCACACCTGGTAACGTGGAAGTCGACCAGAAGCTTATCCCGCTCTCGCTCCAGGCATTCCTTGGCCCTCTCCAGCACCTTGGGATGGGAGCTGGAATGCCCTACATAGCCCCCAATGTCGGCCTTAATAACGCTTAATGTAATCATCCTCTTCCTCCTTTCTTAAATTACAAAACCTCTGCAGGTTTATATAGCCCGAACACCTCACGAAAAACGTCACAGACCTCGCCCAAGGTAGCATAGGAGCGCACCGCCTCCAGAATATAAGGCATGAGGTTCTCTGTCCCCTGGGCGGCACGGCGTAGCTCCTCGAGCCTCTTCGCCACATCCCTGGAGCTTCGCTGGCGGCGCACCCGATTTAGCCGCTCTAGATGCCTTCTCTCGCCCTCCTCGTCCATCTCCAAGATGGGAATAGTTAAAGGTTCATCGATGAGATAATCGTTTAACCCGACAACGATGCGCTCCCCCCCTTCGATCTCCCTCTGGTATCGGTATGCAGCCTCGGCGATCTCCCGCTGGAAGAAGCCCCTCTCGATAGCGGGGATAACGCCACCGTAGGAATCGATCCTCTGGAAGTAATCGTCACAAGCCTCCTCCATTTTACCGGTCAGCGCCTCCATCATAAAGCTGCCCCCAAGAGGATCGACGCTATTCGCCACCCCGCTCTCATGGGCGATGATCTGCTGCGTTCTGAGGGCGATAAGGGCTGCCTTATCCGAGGGTGTAGCGTATGCTTCGTCCATGGAGTCGGTGTGCAGCGACTGGGTGCCCCCGAGCACGGCAGCGAGGGCTTGAAGGGCGACGCGGACGATGTTGTTCTCCGGCTGCTGCGCCGTTAGGGCACAGCCCGCGGTCTGGCTGTGGAAGCGGAGCCAGAGGGAGCGCTCATTTCGAGGGTTGAAGCGCCGCTTCATCTCCCGGGCCCAGATGCGGCGAGCGGCACGAAACTTGGCGATCTCCTCGAAGAAGTCGTTATGCACATTGAAGAAGAAGCTAAGCCTGGGGGCGAAATCATCCACCTCAAGCCCCCGTTCCACCCCTGCCTCTACATAGGTCAAGCCATCGGCCAGGGTGAAGGCGAGCTCCTGGGCGGCGGTAGCCCCCGCCTCCCTGATGTGATAGCCGCTGATGCTGATGGTGTTCCATAGGGGGAGGTGTCTCGTCCCGAACTCAAAGGTGTCCACAATGAGACGCATCGAAGGCTCTGGGGGGAAGAGGTACTCGTTCTGGGCGATGTATTCCTTAAGGATATCGTTCTGAATCGTGCCCCCAAGCCTCTCCACAGGTATGTCCCGCTTCTCAGCGGCGGCGATGTACATCGCCCAGATCACAGCAGCAGGGCTGTTGATGGTCATCGATGTGGTCACCTCATCCACGGGGATGCCATCGAAGAGCACCTCCATATCGGCGAGGGAGGAGATGGCTACACCGCACCTGCCGAACTCCCCCCGTGCCTCCGCGGCATCGGTGTCATAGCCCATGAGGGTGGGCATATCGAAGGCAACGCTGAGTCCTGTTTCGCCATGGTTCAGAAGGTACTTGAAGCGCTCATTGGTCTCCTCTGCGGTGCCGAAGCCAGCAAACATCCTCATCGTCCAAAGTCTTCCCCTATGTCCTGTATAATGAATACCGCGTACGAAGGGATATTCGCCGGGAAAGCCTACATCCGCCAGATAGTCAAGCCCCGATATATCCTCCACTGAGTAGAGCCTTTCGATGGGCAGTCCCGAGGTGGTGATGAAATGATCCCGCCTCTCTGGAGAATTCGATGCTTTCCTTTGCCACTCCACCCCGCGCTTTCTAATCTCCTCAAGCCTCTTCGGGTCGAACACGGCACACTCCCAATTTAGTAATCGATCCCCCTCCTCGCCCTTATCCCCTTGTGAAAGGGGTGCTTGATCTCCACCATATCGGTAACAAGGTCAGCCCTTTCGATAAGCCTCTCATCGGCATGGCGACCGGTGAGGATAAGCTCCACCTTTTCTGGCTTCTCCTCGATAAGCCTCAATACCTCTTCAACCCCCACCATCTTCCAGGCAACGGCGATGTTTATCTCATCGAGCACCACGAGGTCGTAGTCGCCGCTAGCGATTGCCTTTCTAGCTGCCTCTAGGGCCTGCCTCGCCTGCTCCCTTTCCTTCTTTTTAACCCTCTTTGGGTCTACAAAATCCCTGTGGCCAAAGCTTTCGAAGCTAACATTGGGTAGCTGGGCAAGGATGTTTCGCTCCCCATAGGGATAATCGCCCTTCATGAAGTAAACGATGTGAGCACGCAGGCCCTGTCCCAGGGCACGAAGCACCACCCCTAAGGCAGCGGAGGTTTTGCCTTTGCCACGTCCGGTGAAGATCTCCACCAGCCCTTTGGTCAGTGGTTCATTGTTCATCACGGCATAAGAAGCCCGTCCGCCTAAACCCTTCCAAGCTTGGGTGGCGGCGGGCATTTGAGATTCACATTCAAAGTTTAACAAGAGGGCACCTCCTTGTCAAGGATGCTTCGCCTTTGTATTGACAAAGGGGGATCCATGTTATATATTGCTATTCGCTAAGGAGGTGGCAAGTGAAAGCCAAAACGTTGGTAGTAGTGTTACTCCTCGCTGTCTTACTATTGTCGGGCTCTGCCTGCGACGGAGGATCCCCGGTTGGAATGTTGGCGGAGGAGATAAGGGACGAGGCGATTGCAGCGGAGGCTGAACTGGATACATGCCAGTTCGACATGGATATGACGATGGACATGCGGATAGTGATGGACGGGGAGACCTTTGACTCGGCAATGGTAATAGATGTTGAGGGTGCCATTGATAAGCCAAACGAAGAGATGTACATGGATATGACCATGATCATGGAGATGACCGGGGAAGAGGACATGGAGATGTCGATGGCACTGTATATCGTAGAGGATTGGATGTATGCGGGTCAGGAAATGCCCGGTGAGCCTGCGACGTGGCTGAAGATGCTGATGCCGGAGGGGATGTGGGAGCAGATATCGGAGCAGTATGACATAGTAGCGCAACACCTCGACGTATTGCTAGGCGTCGAAGTGCAGCTTGTTGGCACCGAGACGGTTGACGGAACTGAGTGCTATGTCTTGGAGGTAATACCCAGCATGGAAGAACTTTGGGCACTGATGCAACTGGCGGGGGCAGGGGAAGGATTGCCACCGGGACTAGACTTCGAAGAGCTCATCACTGACTTCTCCATCAGGTACTGGATAGCAAAGGACACATACTTCACCCTAAAGAGTGCCGTGGAGCTCACAATGGTACTTGCACCTGAGGATTTGGGCATACCACCAGAGCTAGCTGGCGAGTTCGATGCCACTGCGGACATGTCGATGACCGGTATCATGCACCACTTCAACGAGGCGGTCAGCATCGAACTGCCGCCGGAGGCCGAAGCTGCTGAGGAGATACCCATGCCTTAGCACTTCTCTTGGCCGGAGTGATGAAGAGCAACTGCCTGCTGAGCGGTTGCTCTTTCTTTTACGACTTTTGCCTTTATATCTATTTTGGGCGATTTGCGTCCTCCGTGTTATAATGCGCAAGGCAGGAGGGAAGCATGAAGACCTTTAACAAGAGGGGGGACAAAGGGGAAACAAGCCTCCTCTACGGGGGGCGTGTTCCCAAGAGCGACCCTCGATGTGAAGCCTATGGCACCATCGATGAGGCCGTTTCTGCACTGGGTTTAGCACGAGCCCTGGCCAAAAAGGAGCGGGTTTCCCATATTCTGCTAAGCATTCAACAGGATCTATTTGTTCTTGGGGCGGAGCTTGCCACCGCTGCCGACCAATATCACAAACTAAAGGCCAAGCATCGGGTGGTTACCGCGGAGATGGTGGATCGATTGGAGAGCCTGATCGACGGCTTTGAGGAGGAGATGGAGATGCCTAAGGTGTTCGTCATCCCCGGCGTTTCCCCAAGCTCGGCGGCCCTGGATCTGGCGCGCACCATAATTAGAAGGGCGGAGAGAAGGGTGGTGGAGTTGAGAAGTGATAGTATGGTGCAGAACGAGATGGTGCTGGAATATCTCAATAGATTGGCGGACCTGGTTTTCACGCTGGCTCGCTATGAAGAGGTTTAGAGGAGGGAGCAGATGGAGATCATCCCCGCCATCGACCTCAGGCAAGGGAAATGCGTTCGCCTCTATCAGGGCGACTATGGCCAGGAGACGGTTTTCTCCGAGGACCCTATCGCCGTCGCCCGGCACTGGCAATCGCTGGGTGCAAGGAGGCTTCACATCGTTGACCTCGATGGCGCCTATGAGGGCGAACTTTGCCATGCCTCCCTCGTTGCGGAGATGGCGCGCTCGGTCAAGATTCCCCTTCAACTCGGCGGTGGCCTCAGGCGGCTGGAGGCAGTGGAGCAGGTGCTGGAGTTCGGCGTGGAGCGGGCTATCCTGGGCACGGCGGCGATAGAGGATATTGCCTTGATTCGAGAGGCTTGCCACAGGTTTGGCGAAAGGGTCATCGTGAGCATAGATGCCAGGGATGGCTTCGTCGCCACCCATGGCTGGCGGGAGAGGACAACGATCACTGCCATCGAGCTGGTGGAGAGCATGGCTTCTCTTGGGGTAAAGCGCTTCATCTATACTGACATCGCCCGTGATGGCACCCTCACTGAGCCCAATTTCGGTGCCATAGCCGATTTGCTAGGCAAGACCAGTTTGCCTGTAATCGCCTCAGGGGGCATCTCATCGCTGGAACATCTCAAAAGGCTGGCCAGGCTTGGCGTTGAGGGGGCGATTGTGGGCCGCGCCCTTTATACAGGGGACGTAGATCTAAAAGAGGCGCTAAGATGCACCCAGCCCTAACCGCCATTCTCAGTCTAATCGGCGCCTTCATCGTCTTCCAGATATTGATACGGATAGTACGAAAAATCCACCCCATTCCCATACCGTGGCAGGCAGCTTTGTTTTTCGATCACCCACTACGCAGGCGGTTTCAGAGCGCGTCAAAAATTGTGCAGCAGATAGGCGTCGGCGAGGGGATGAGGGTGCTGGAATTGGGACCAGGCCCCGGATTTTTCACCGCGGAGGTATCCAGGCGAGCGGGCTGGGGAAGGTTGTACTGCCTGGATATCCAGCCAGAGCTGATAGCCAAGCTGAGGAAAAAGACAGTGAGGGACGGGCTTGAAAACGTGGCGCTAATGGTGGGAGATGGCGCAGCTCTTCCTTTTGCCGAGAATAGCCTTGATCTTGCCTTCCTGGTTACTGTCTTGGGCGAGATACCGGATAAGGATGGCGCTCTAAGAGAACTATACCGCGTGCTTCGCCGCGGTGGGGTGCTTTCGATTTCAGAGATGCTTCCCGACCCCGATTACTCCCTGAAGAGAAGCACCATTGCTCGGGCTGGCAAAGCAGGATTTGAACCATTTCAGGAATTTGGCAATTTCTTTATATATGTTGTAAACTTTCGAAAGAGTTGAACCAGTGGTGCAAAGGAATATCTCGCCCAGAGGGGTAGGGCTTTAGGAGGTTTATGATGCTCAAGTTCGATGAGAAGGGGCTGATCCCTGCCATTGCCCAAGATGCCAATAGCGGAGAGGTGCTCATGCTGGGATACATGAATAAGGAGTCGCTGAAGAGGACGCTTGCCAGCGGTCAGGTCTGGTTTTATAGCCGAAGTCGGCAGGAGCTTTGGTACAAAGGAGAGACATCGGGAAGCTATTTGAATGTGCGCTCCATCCTCAAGGACTGTGATGAGGATACACTTCTACTCAAGGTGGAGGCCACCGGCCCCGTATGCCACACAGGAAACAGGACCTGTTTCTTTCAGGAGCTGGAGCAAATAGAAAAATAAAAAGGGGCCGAATAAGTTGGCCCCCTTTTGCCAAAAAGCCCCTCTATTTTATCTTATATCGCCTCTTAAAGCGCTCCACCCTCCCTGCGGTGTCCACAATGCGACGCTCCCCGGTGAAGAAGGGATGACACTTGCTGCAAAGCTCCACCTTGAGAATCGGCTTTGTGGAGCCTGTGGTAAAGGTATTGCCACAGGAGCAGATAACCTTTGCTTCCATATAAGGGGGATGGATGTCCTTTTTCATGGGCTATAGACGCTTACCTTCTTTCTATCCTTGGTTGCCGGCTCAAACTTGACCTTGCCATCGGCGAGGGCGAAGAGGGTGTGATCACGCCCCAACCCCACATTATTCCCGGGGCGAATTCTGGTGCCGCGCTGGCGAACGATGATCGTCCCTGCCCTGACCAGTTGACCATCATATCGCTTGACCCCGAGCCGCTTCGCCTGGCTATCTCGCCCCAACCTTGTGCTGCCGCCACCCTTCTTGTGCGCCATTTCAAATCACCCCTCTAGGTCTATACTAGCACACTATCTCTTTTATGGCAAGCCTGGTATAGATCTGGCGGTGCCCTGTCTTCTTGCGATAGTGCACCTTTGGCTTGTATTTGAAGACGATGATCTTCTCTCCCTTGCCCTCGCCGAGGACCTCGGCGATGACCTTCGCCCCCTCGACGGTGGGCGTGCCTACGGTCACCCTCTCCCCGTCGGCGACCAGCAAAACCCTATCCAGCTCGATAGTGCTCCCTTCCTCTGCGGCGAGGCGCTCCACATCGATGGTCTCACCGGGCGAGACCTTATACTGCTTTCCTCCTGTTTGAACGATGGCGTAAATCCTCTCCCCCTTTAGTGAGCCTTTTATCGCTTAATTCTAGTAATCCTGCCAAAGCTGTCAATAGGCGCTCAGAGCTCTCTAAAGCTCCGTCTCCTCTATCGCTTCCACCAGGTTCTCAATCTCCGTCACCGTGGCCGTCAGCGATATTGTTACCCAGGGGCCGCTCCTGCCTACATCTAACCCATCAAGTATATCCGCAAGCTCAGGTGGAATGTCTGGCAGGATGGAGATGAGGCTTGTCAGGCCGCTGATCGTGTCTTCAGCACCGGCTGCCGATTGGCTACTGGAGAAATATAGCTTTATTTGAGCGGACAGGGTCTGTCCCGCCTTATTGAAGCCGAATCCAACCACTTGGACATCCTCAAAGGCATCCAAACCGATAGGGACTTCCTCTTCGGGGATCTCGCCCATCCACCCCTCAGGCACCTCCGCTGCCACTTTGATCCACACATCGCCTAATGAGATATAGGCCTCAGCCAAGGTTCCACTGAGGCCAGGTTCACCCTCTTTGACATCGATGACATCTCTAACTGCATCTATGGAACCGCAAACGAAGCTGTCATCGCTGAGGAAGCAGATTGCCCCCTCTTCACCTTCAATCGTTATTGTGTATATTGCATAGCCTTTGTACTCGGTAGTGGTCATTTCTTCGCCGATGGCCCCTTCTATGCTCTCAATCAATGCCACTCTATCGAAGGTGCCGGTTATGATAGCCCCCACATAATAATCTTCAGATTCAATATCGCCAAATATCACTGCCTCGGAGAAATCCCTGGGATCGATGCCAATCTCATCTGCAACCAGATCCATTGCCCCTTCAAAGGTTTGAGGCATGTCAGGTTCTTTCGTGGCCTTGTCATAAGCTGCGATAAGATCTGCGTCGGTTAGGATTCTGCTTATCTGTATACTAGCAATAAGGTTCGCCTCTTGTGGCACCAAATCTATCGCTACAACAACTGGTGCGCAGCCCACAGCAACAAGCGAACTGACGAAAAGGGCGATGATCAAGAGCAAAGGAACCACTTTTTTAACCATTAGTATGCCTCCTATCGAGAATGAATTCTACCATTTCCTTTTCAGGATGTCAAAGAGGCAAGTCTTTGATATAATAAGGGCAAAGGAGCATCATGACGCAACTGGATTCTATTCTCCCTAAGGTAACAAGGCCCGCCCGCTACACCGGGGGCGAGTGGAACAGCATCACCAAGGATTGGGATGCCATCGATGTCAAGCTGGCTCTCATTTACCCCGATCTCTACGAAATCAGCACCTCCAATTTGGGGCTATCCATCCTCTACGATGTGGTCAACAGACAGCCTTGGGCTCTCGCTGAGCGAGCCTGCGCCCCCTGGCTCGATATGGAGGCCGAGATGAGGAAAGCATCCCTCCCCCTGTTTAGCCTGGAATCGAGGCACCCCCTGAAGGAATTCGACATCATTGGCTTCTCCCTGGGCTATGAGCTCACCTACACCAACGTGCTCAATATGCTTGACCTGGCTGGGATACCGGTGCTTTCCGCCCAGCGGGATGACTCCCATCCCTTGATCATTGCTGGGGGCAGCTGCGCCCTCAATGCGGAGCCCGTGGCGGAATTCATCGACCTCTTCGTCCTTGGCGAGGGTGAGGAGGTTCTCTTAGAGCTATTGGAAACCTTTCGTAGGTGGAAGTTAGAGGGTTCCCATGGGAGGCAGGAGCTGCTCCGCGAACTGGCGCTTACTCCCGGGGTCTATGTGCCCAGCCTTTACCGGGTTGACTATGGCGATGATGGCACCATATCGGCTATCGTGCCCACGGCTCCAGAGGCGAGCCCGAGAATCGTGCGCCGTCTGGTAGCCAAGCTGCCTCCAGCGGTGACCCGGCCGGTGGTTCCTTTCGTTGAGGCGGTACATGATAGGGCAGCCATCGAGATCCAGCGGGGCTGCACCAGGGGCTGTCGCTTCTGCCAGGCAGGTACAATTTATCGCCCGCTCAGGGAGCGCCCCAAGGAGGAGGTTCTGGAGGCGGCGGGGGAGTTGCTCAAGAATTGCGGCTATAACGAGCTCTCCCTGCTTTCCTTGAGCACCAGCGACTATTCAGGCATCGATAGCCTGGTTAGTGCTCTGGCAGCGCGCTATCGGGACCATTACCTTAAGCTATCGCTGCCCAGCCTTCGCATCGATAACTTCTCGCTAAGATTGATAGCTTCGCTCCCCTCCGGCAAGAGGACCGGTCTGACCTTCGCCCCTGAGGCGGGAAGCGAGCGGTTGCGTCAAGCGATTAACAAGGGCGTTTCAGAGGAGGAGATGCTCCAAACCATAAAGACGGCTGCGGAAAAGGGATGGAATGGCGTTAAACTTTATTTCCTGCTTGGCTTGCCTACGGAGACCGCCGAGGATGTAGAAAGCATCGTCCAGCTTGTGCAAGAGATTTGCCGGGTGGGGGGGAAAACTGGGAAAGGACCCTTTCGGGTAAAGGTGAGCGCCTCACCCTTTGTGCCCAAGGCGCACACCCCCTTTCAATGGGTATCCCAGAACACCGAGGAGGAGCTCCGTGCCAAGGTTGAGGCGTTGAGGCATGGCTTGAAAAGGTCAGGGGCACACCTTTCATGGCAGGATGCACGAATGAGTCTCCTTGAGGGGGTGTTCGCTCGAGGCGACCGTCGCTTGTCTCAGGTCATCTACCGCGCCTGGCAGCTCGGCTGCACCTTCGATGCCTGGAGCGAGCGCTTCGATTACGAGAAATGGGTCACCGCCTTTGAGCGCTCCGGGCTCGACCCCTCCTTCTATAACCACCGCCGGCGCCCCCTAGATGAGCTGCTCCCCTGGGCTCACATAGATGTTGGGGTGAGTGCTGCCTTCCTTAAAAGCGAATACCAGCGCACCCTCGAGGGCGAGGAAACCGAGGACTGCCGCTACGGCCAGTGCAAAGCGTGTGGGCTCGAGCAATGGCACCTCTCATGCCAGATGAGGCAGTGATAAAATCCCTTTGACATCCCCAACCTTCTATATCATGATTTCAGCCGAGTCGTTGGTTCAACCCGATGGCCAAATCAATGGCAGTTGCAAAACAATCAAAAAGATGTCAACCCTCAAATAGCAAAAACGGCGGATTTTTAATCTTTCCAAAACAATCAGAGGCTTTTCAGAAATTCCTCGATGGCCCTATTTACCTCCGCGGGCTTCTCTGCGAAAACCATATGGGTGCCCCCAGAGACGATCACATCCCTCGCCCCCTCGATCCTGTCGGCAAGGTATTTGGTATATTTAGGTGGGGTCATTATATCTTCGCTGCCACAGAGAGCCAGCGTGGGCAGCTTTATCTCCTGCACCCGATCCATGATGTCGAACCTATCGCAGCAGTGCAAATCGTTGAGGAATGCCGCAGGGCCGTTTTCGTAAGCCCTCCTCCTGAGCACCTCTACCAGCTCCGGGTCGATGAGTTCCCATAATATTTTCAAGAACTCCTCGAGGATGCTTGGGTCATCGATGGCCTTCTCCAGCATCTCGAGGTACATAGGATGCACCCGCAGCCTGGCCCCTGAGCCGATGGCGATAATCCCCTTCAGGTCCTGGGGATACTTCAGGGCGTAGAGCAGGACGATTCCCCCTCCCAGCGAGTGACCCGCCAGAACAACGTCGCCATAGTCCCTCTGATGAATGTATCCCCTGAGCCATTCTACATAGTCGTCAATGCTGGTGCGCAGCTCGCCCTCAGGGTGGCCGGGGAGGTCGATGGCCTCGGCGTCGGGGAAGTGCCTCGTCTGATAGCACCATGCCTCCTTCGAGCCCCCGGAGCCATGGATGAAGATGAGCTTCATGCCATTGTGCCCCCGTCGACATATATGGTCTGCCCTGTGATGTAGCTTGAGGCGTCGGAGGCGAGGAACAGGGCTACCGATACGATGTCCTCGGGCTCGGCGATGCGGCCCAGAGGGATTCCAGCCACGATGGCCTTAAGAGCCTCGGGATTGCCCCATATGGGCTCGCTGAATCCCGTCCTCACCACGCCCGGTCCGATGGCGTTAACTCGGATGTTGTAGCGTGCCAGGTCCGCTGCCAGGAGCTTAGTAAGCATGACCACACCAGCCTTGGATATACTGTAGGCCCCGAGCAGTGGGGATGCCTCCACTGCGGCAGTTGAGGCGATATTGATTATATTCCCCTTCTTCCTCTCTATCATCACCTTTGCCGCAGCCTGGCTGCAAAGATAATAACCCTTCAGACCGACATTCATCACCTTATCCCAGCCATCCTCTCGAAGCTCGATGAGGGGACGCATAATGTTCATTGCGGCGTTATTAACCAGGATGTCGATGGTGCCAAATTCTTCCACCGTCTTCGCCACCAGGTTATCGACATCGCTTTTTAGGGCAATATTGGTCTCCACCGCCAACGAGCGCCTGCCCAGAGCTCGAATCTCCTCGGCGACCTTCTCTAGATCGGAGAGGGTCCTGCTGCATACCACCACATCGGCGCCCCCCTCGGCAAAGCCCAGAGCGATAGCCCTCCCAATCCCTCGGCTTGACCCGGTGACGATGGCCACCTTGCCCTCTAGGGATAACCTTGGCACAGTCATCTTCTCACCTCCTTATCTGGCGAAAAGTATAACACAAGAAGATGGGGTGAGCATATAAGCCCACCCCCAAAGCAGAACCGAAAACGGTATCTAAATCACCGTCCCGCCATTGGGGCTTATTACTTGTCCCACCATAAAGCTTGACTCATCTGAGGCCAGGAAGACAGCTACGGGGGCAATCTCCTCGGTGGTGCCTAGCCTGCCCAGGGGGGTGCGAACAATCACACTGGTCAGCATCTCCGGCGTCAGCGCCGCCATCAAGCCCGGTGTATTTATGAAACCGGGGGCGATGGCATTGACATAAACCCCTCTTCCGATGACCTCGACAGCCACCGATTTGGTAAAGGCGATGATGCCACCCTTGGCTGCCGAGTAATCGGGGCTGTCGGCGCAGGAGCCCGAAATCCCGCAGATGGAGGCTATATTGATGATCTTCCCATAGCCCTTATCCTCCATGATGTTGAGCGCCTCCCTGGTGCAATAGAAGGTCCCACAGAGATGAACATCTATCATCCTCTGCCACTCTTCGTCGGTCATATACCTTGTCGCCTCCAGCGACATCTTTACCACCCCGGTAGTCGCCATCTGCTTCCGGTATTTGGGGAAATTGTCCTTAACCTTATCGGTTATCTTGATGATCCCGGCATTGTTCACCAGGATGTCCAGGGTACCGAACCTCGCCAGCAGCTTGGAGAACATGTCCTTTACTTCTTGGCTGGAGGAGACATCCGCCTTGACCCCAAAGCCCTCGCCCCCAAGTTTTCTTATCTCCTCCAGCGTAACCTCAATGTCGTCGGCGTGCACATCGTTGACCGCTACCTTGGCTCCTTCCCTGGCAAAGGCGAGGGCTATTGCTTTGCCGATGCCAGAGCCGGCGCCGGTTACCAGCGCCACCCTGTCTTCAAGTTTCATGAGACCCCCTTTCTTCCCTTTAGTAGAATCTAGATGCGGAGAGCTGAACTGCTCCCTACCATCTCTCCATATCGCCAACCATGATCAGGACTAGGGTAGACCAGCCATAATTACAGGCTCCGCCGCCTTTTCCCGTTTGCGAATGGTAAGACTCGCGAAATCCCTCTTTTCGAACCAGTTGGTAGGTCTTTATAGTTATCTCGTCAGCTATCTGATTGTACTCCTCCCTGTGTTCAGGGAAACGCAGCGCTTGCTTTCGAAGCCCTGCGGCGATATACCAATTGGGGTAGACCCAGGTCTGGAGACCTCGCCAGAGATACTGATCCCCTTCTTCTTGTGAGCTAGCAGGCTCGGCTGGTATAGGATACTCTGTCCAAAATTCCTCGGGATTCAGGAGATGCTCCTGAACCAATCTCTCCACCTGAGACTGGCTGATACCATCTAGAATAAGGGGCATTAGAGAGGAAACGGTGCTCACCTTTAGTTGCCTTTCCTCGCCGTGCCTTGCATCCAGGCTATAGAACAGCCCTGTCTCCTCATCATACATTTTTTCGAGCACCGACCTCTCCACCAATTCAGCCCTCTCTTGGAAAAGCTCAGCCTCCTCTTCTTCACCAACGATAGCACAAAGACGGCTCAGCGAGAATAGATTCTGGGCGTAGATGCAGTTGAAGAGCAGATCCTCGACCACGAAATCATCGCTGGCAAGGGTTCGATCTATGTCCCAGCGCATCAGCCAGTGTTTGAGCACTAGCCTCACTAAAGGTCCTCGCCAGGCAGGTTTTGCGGTGGACTCTCCGTAGACGATCTCATATTCGGGGCTTCCATCTTTTGATTCCCAGGAGCTGATGATCTCCACCAGCCCATCTCCATCGCTATCGCGCACTCCCTCCAAATATAAGTAGTAGCTCTTTAGATTGGGCAGGACCCTCTTCAGAAAATCTATATCGCCGCTTTCCTGGTAGATATGCTCTACAGCCTCGGCTAAAGACGGGGGCTGAAGATAGGGCGAGGTATAGTTTGAGGGGTAGAGCCACTGAAGAAACCTATCCACCCAGTGCATCCTTTCACCGTTCCAGATCATGTGGGGGATGAATCCATCCTCCCCCTGGGCGTAAAGCAGGCTCTCGATCTCCTCCTCTGCCAGCTTCGGATCGAGATGGGAAAGCACCATAGCGTGGGCACAAGAATCCCAAAAGAATTGATGAGGATAGGACTCCCGCCAAGGCGCTCCCAGATACCACCATATATTCCATAACCAGTGGAGCCATCGCGGCATCCCCTCAGGATAATCTATGGAGGGAGGGAGGGAAGGAGCATGATAAATAGAGATTTGGCTATCACCTTTCCAGCCCCGCACCTCGACCACCTTGTTCCTCTCAAGATTATGCTCCACCTCCTCCCTTAGCCAATCTAGGTCTATTTCTTCGTCCCTATTGGCAGGGGGATAGGCAAAGGCCGTCACCAATGGCATGAAAAGGAGGAGCATTAGGAGCAGGGCAAGGGTTAGAAAGGCAGTCCTTTTCATATTCTGGTTACAGCGCCAATATCCCCAAAACGCCTTCACGGATCATCTTCACCGCAATGGCGGCGAGGAGCAGCATGGCGATCTTGGATGCTGCTCTCAGCCCTCCCTTCCCCATGAAGTTTGCCACCCTGTTTGCCTGAGCAAAGAGAAGCCAGGCAATGGCCAGATTGAGCACAAAGGAGATTATCACTACACTTATCCCCACAACGCCTTCAATGGAATAACGGTCAATGAGGAGAAGAAGAGTGGTGAGCACCGCGGGCCCCACTACTAATGGGGTGCCTATAGGGACAACCCCGACCATGTCCTCAGGAGCGGCAACCTGGGGCGCCGTCCTCTCAGTGAGCAGCTCCCTTATTGCCAATATTAGCAGGATCAGCCCACCAGCGACCAAGAAGTCAGCAACCTCGATGCCGATGAGCAAGAAGACGATCTTTCCTAAAGCAATGAACCCCAGCCCGAGCCCCAAGGCGGTGATCATGGCCTGGCGCACCATCCTGGTGCGCTCTGCAGCCGTCATAGGTTCGCTTAGCCCCAGGACGATGGGCAAGGTGCCTACTGCGTCCATGGCAACAAAGAGGGGGATAAAGCTCAAAAGCAGATGTTCAAAGAAGGTTGCCATGCTCCATCAATAGGGGTCTCTCTTCAAGGGCGTTTCGCCCCTTCTTCAAGGCAAGCGATAGCGACCACCGCATCCCCCTCATCGGGCTTCATAAGGCTGGCCCCTCTTCTAATCCTCCCCTGAACCGGGATGTTATCCACCCGCATGCGGATGATGACCCCCTGAGCGGTGAGGAACATCACCTCATCGGAGGTGTGGACAACACGCGCGGCGACGATCCTTCCTGTCTTCAAACTAAGGCTCTTTATCCCGCTGCCCCCGCGGGCCTGTCTGCGATAAGCGGACAGGCGGGTGCGCTTGCCAAAGCCATCTTTGGTAACTACCAGCAGGCAAGCGTCAGGGGAGACGATGTCCATAGCCACCACACGATCGTCGGGGGCGAGATGGATGGCGCGCACCCCGCCGCTGGCTCGGGAGGCAGCCCTGAGCCTATCGATAGCAAACCTGATCGCCCGCCCCCTTTCGCTTATTAACACTATTTCGTCCCCTTCATGAGCTACCCTTGCCGCGATGAGTTCGTCGTCTTTCTTAAGGTCCATAGCGATGAGGCCGCTACTTCTCACCGAGGCGAACTCACCGAGGGCGGTCTTCTTGATCTCTCCGGAGCGGGTAGCGAGCAGCATAAAGTCGCCTTCACCAAAGCTTGATACGCTGACAATCTCGGTCACCTGCTCCTTTTCATCCACGGAGATGAGTTTGATGAGCGGCGTTCCCTTAGCGGTTCGGGAGGTATCCTGTGGTATTCGGTAGCATTTTAGGGAAAGCACCTTCCCACTGGTGGTGAAGAAGAGCAGGGTATCAAGGGTATCAGCGACGAGGAGGAGACGCACCCCCTCAGCCTCTTGGGTAGCCACCCCTGTCGCGCCCCTGCCCCCTCTCTGCTGAAGCCTGTAGCTTTCGCTGGGCACTCGCTTGATGTATCCCCTGTTTGTTAGGGTAATCACCACCCTCTGATGGGGGATTAGATCCTCCTCCCTGAACTCCCCGGGCTCCTCTTCGATAATCTCTGTCCGCCGTGGGTCGCCATACTTAGCTTTCAACTCGCCCACCTCCTCCTTAACCAGAAAGAGGATCTTCCTCGGGTTTGCCAGGAGGTCCTCTAGGTAGGCGATAGTCTTGAGAACCTCGGTATACTCCTCGGCAACCTTTTTTCGCTCCAGGGCGCTGAGGCGGCGCAGTTGCATATCAAGGATGGCCTGTGCTTGGGCCTGGGTTAGCTCAAAGTCCTTCATCAGATTTGACCGCGCCGCCTCAGCGCCCTGGGAATGGCGAATGGTGGCGATAACCTGGTCTAGCTGATCGAGGGCGATCTTCAGTCCTTCGAGGATGTGAGCCCTCTCCCTGGCATGGCGAAGCTCAAATTGGGAGCGACGAACGATGACATCGCGGCGAAAGTCAATGTATTGTTGGAGCGCTGTTTTAAGGCTGATCACCCTGGGCTGGCCATCGATCAGGGCCAGCATGTTGACAAAGAAGGCTGACTGCATGGTCGTATGCTTATAGAGGTTGTTGAGCACCTGCTCCGGTTGGGCATCTCGCTTTAGGTCGATGGTAATGCGCATCCCTTGCCTATCGGATTCGTCGCGAAGCTCGGCGATCCCCTCGATCCTTTTCCCCTTGGCCAAATCGGCGATTCTCTCCACCAGCGCTGCCTTGTTTACCTGGTAAGGGAGCTCGGTGACTACTATCTGGGAGCGTCCCTTGGACATCTCCTCGATATCAGCCCTAGCCCTGACGACAATTCTGCCCCTTCCTGTGGTATAGGCGTTTTTGATCCCCTCACGACCAAAGATAATCCCTGCGGAGGGGAAATCTGGACCGCCGATGAATTCGGTAAGCTCGTCCACAGTGGCTTCGGGGTTATCGATGAGATAGGAGATGGCATCACACACCTCGATGAGATTGTGGGGTGGAATGTTTGTCGCCATGCCAACAGCGATTCCTGAGGCACCATTCAAGAGTAGATTGGGCAGCCTGGCGGGAAGAACGGTGGGCTCCTTTAGGGAGCCATCGAAGTTTGGCGAGAGATCCACAGTACCCTTATCGATGTCGATGACCATCTCCTGGGCGATGTGGGAAAGGCGTGCCTCGGTATAGCGCATCGCCGCCGGGGGATCGTTATCCACGCTGCCAAAATTTCCCTGCCCATCGATGAGCATATACCTCAGGGAGAAGTCCTGGGCCATGCGCACCATAGCCTCATATACCGGGGCATCACCATGGGGGTGGTATTTACCCAACACCTCGCCGACGATGCGGGCACTCTTCTTGTGGCTGGTGGTGTGACGGAGCCCTAACTCCTCCATGGCATAGAGGATCCTTCGCTGCACCGGCTTCAAGCCATCGCGCACATCGGGCAAGGCGCGGGAGACGATAACGCTCATCGCATAGTCCAGATAGGAGCCCCTCATCTCCTCCTCAATGTCTACTGGCTTAACTGCCCCGATATCCATCTCCATAGAACCTTCCTATGTTGAAACCATAAATAAAGCGGTACTTGGTGACGCAAGAATTCCCTGCAAAAGAATAACATGCTTCGCCAAGCTAGTCAAAGGGGAATTCCTGGGGCAATGCTATTTGTTTAGCTGCCGGGGAGGTTCACTCCTCCTCTAGAATATCCCCGCTATCTCCGTTCTCATCATCGGCTAAAAGGGGGACACCCTCAGCCAAGGGTTCTATCTCCTCTTCCCACTCAAGGGGATACTCCCTTTCCTCAAAAGCCTCCTCTTCCTCCAGCTCGTACTTCAATATGCTGTCCTTAACGTAGGGTCGGAAGCCATCGAAGGCCTTAGCAGGGAAGGAGGGGCGTCCCGCCTGGCTGGGATGCTGGAAGGTCTCCTTAATAATCACCCTAACCTCGTTATCTGCTAGGCTTGTGATTGCTGCTGTATACCTGTTCCCCCCTTCTATTAGCTTGGTGAGGCGCACGCCGATCCTGGGCTCAACCTCCCCGAGGTAATCGCCAAGCTCATTCTCCACGATGAGACTTTGCCCCTCCGGCCTCAAGTACACTTGGTCGCCAGCAGCGATCCTGGCGAGCACTTCCCTAGAGGCCAATCGCTGAAGGCTGGCTACCCCAGCCTGGCCCGTCTCCTCGATGAAAAGATGGGGGGCAACCTTGTGATGGTCTCCCCATGGCGATAATTGCACTTCCTTCAATAAAGACAACCGTCGAAGATTTCTCCTGGCGATGCTATTCTTGGGGTTGATTTCAAGAGCCTTGCTGTAGGCTTCCCTAGCCTCAGCATACTGACCTAGCTCTGTCAACGCCTTGCCCAGTCGATTATAGGCATCAACATCCTTGGGGAAGACCTCGATTATGCTTCTATTGGTGGCGACGGCCGCCTCCCACCGCCCTTGCATTGCCAAGGCGATAGCCTCCTTGGTGCGCCGCCGCCTAAGTCTTGCCTCTCCTGTCTGGTAATGCATCATACCCCCAAGCCGGGCCGCATTCTATTACTTCTCAGAGAAATTTTCAAGAGCTGCTATTGGCTCATCGCGTTGTTCCCTAAATTGGGCTTATCTTTTTCTGAAGCTCAGGATCATCTCCGAATGGCAAACATAATGGACCTCCTCCAGGGCGAAACCCCGATCCTGGAGAAACTCTATCAGGCCGTTTTTTGAATAGTGGGTGCTGTGTTCCTCAGCGTATCCCCCCGGGGCGAAGAGACGGTAAAGGCGTTCCATAAGCCTCCAGGAAAAGGTG
>Ga0209979_1002206_pt1 | contig 19132 bp, 12 predicted proteins | sample AnhtaG_FD_183114 | JGI IMG/M metagenome (GOLD analysis project Ga0209979, IMG submission 183114) | Deep subsurface microbial communities from Anholt, Denmark to uncover new lineages of life (NeLLi) - Anholt_01485 metaG (SPAdes) (version 2) | ecosystem: Environmental > Aquatic > Marine > Oceanic...
TATAAAAGGGAAAATTTTATCACTTCTGTTCAGGGAGTATTATCTTTTCTGGGCTGCGGGTTTGACCGCAGGAGTATATACCGGTAGTAAATATCATTTATTTAATCCCTATATTCTCATTGCTGAAATTGCGGTTATTATATTAATACTGATTATAGGTATTTTAATAACCAGGAGGATTCTAAACAGTGAACATTCTCTAAATGTTTCCAACCATGGTAAAATCAATATTAAGCTCAAGGGTAACAAACTTCCATTTAGGGAAACATCACGGTCTGATTTTAAACAGGATAATGCAAGGTTGGTTATTTTAGTTATAATCCCCTTTTTAATTTTATTTGTTATAGGAAATTCAATTATAAACATATATGAGCATAACGAAAGTAAAAGTGTATTTTTATCTCTCTATGAAAATAAAAGTTTGGCCAGAGATAATATTGTTATAGAGGGCAGAGTATCAAATCATCCCACATACAGGTATGGCAGTTTAAATTTTTTGCTGGAGGCAGATAAAATATCTATTTATGATTGTAACGGGAATTTGAATAGCCTCTTTAATGCAGGAGAACTTGTAAATATAAAATTGAATAACACAGGTACTGAGTTGATATTGAGAGATGATTATCTCAGATTGACCGGGAGTTTAGATAAAAATGATTCTAAAAACTTCATGGCTGACGGATATGATGAGATAGTCTTTATAGCCGACTGTGGAGATATTAAAAAAATTGAGCGCAGTAATTTAAGCTATAGAATATTTAGTTTTAGAAGCAGACTTTACTGTTGTCTGAAAAATGCTTTTTATAAAAACCTGGAAATTGAAGATGCCTGCATAGCCGAAGCAGTAGTACTGGGTAACAGAAATAATGTCCCCGGGTACCTGACAGAATCTTTTAAAAGATGCGGAGTGTACCATCTATTTGCTATTTCAGGGCTGCATCTTTCTTTTTTTATCTCTCTGGTCTATCTGGTTCTTAAAAAGATGAGATCATCCTATTTTATATTCTGGACTGCAGTTATTTTTCTAGTTGTTTACAATTTTTTAGTTGGAGAAAGAGCCAGCATACTGAGAGCTTCAATTATGGCTATTTTTATACTTTTAGCTAAAGAATGGAATAGAGAATACAGCCATAAGATTTTACTATATCTTTCTTATGTTATCATAATTATCTTTAATCCTTATTTCCTCTATGATCTGGGGTTCTGGATGTCATACGGCTCGATGGCAGCATTAGTTTTTATCTACCCGGTTGCAATAAGACTGGCCGGAAATATTTTTCCCTTTTTAAAGCTTAAGAGCAGTTTTTTTATGAGAATTGCCTTTATTACTCTTTCTATTCAGATAGTTCTATTTCCTGTTTTAGCTTACTTTTTTGGGGAAGTTTCTTTAATTTCGCCGGTGGCTAACATTTTGATAATACCGGTATTTTATATTATTCTTTCCATTTTAATGGTTTCTTCTTTTGTCATTATAATCTGGCCGCCTGCGGGAGGTCTTCTCTTAAAGTCAAGCGCTATTTTTTTTGAATATATCTTAAAAACGGTTAAAATTTTAAGTAAGTTTGATTTTTGTATCGTAAATTTTGATAGTTTCCCGGTAAAAAATGTGATAGTTTACTATATAGTACTTTTAATCATATTATTTACAGCCTGTATGATTGTAAAAAGGATTGATATCAGCGAGAGAAGGCGGCGGTAACACAGGTTTACTTATTTGGTATATTAAAATATGTGAGTGAATATGAAAGCTGATAAGTTAAAAAAAGAGCTTTTAAAATTAGAAGAACTTGCACCCTGCTATTTATATATAAGCACCAGTGATTCAGTACTGGAAGATAGGATTGAGAGTGTAAAGAAGTTCCTTAAGGGAAAGATTAATTTTGATACAGATTTTAAAATTTTTAATGGAGCAGAAGAAATTGATGAAGGGGAATTTAATAATTATATAAGCACTCCTTCCTTATTTTCCCTAAAAAAAATAGTAGTAATAAAATATATTGAAAAAGTTTCCGCAAGCCTGCAAAAAAAAGTAATAAATTTAATATCATCAAACGGTAAAGGCAGTGCAAATGTGATTTTTATTATTACTGCCTTAAAGCAGAAATTTAATCCTGCACTTCTGGATGCGGTCAGGAAAGCGGGGAAAGTTATACAGCTAAAGCCACCTTTAAGCGGCAGCTTGAAGAAATGGCTGGAAGAAAGGTCTGAATCTGATGGAATAAAATTCACCGAGAAGGCGGCCTCGCTCCTGATAGAAAATGTAAATCTGGATTTAAATTTACTAAAGAAAGAGTATGAAAAACTCTATGATTATATAAGTTCGGAAGCAAAAAAGGTAATTGATGAAGATACAGTAAGATTTTTAGTAAGCCGCATTTATTCGTTAAAAATTTTTGATCTGGTGGATTATCTTGGTAAAAGAGATAAAGATAACAGCCTTAAAGCGTTAAGATCTATACTGGAGGAAGGCCAGAACCTAATTGGACTGGTCACATTGATTCACAGGATGTTCAAATGCTTTTTATATATTAAATCGGGAAACAGCAAATCATCGGTAACGGACTATATCGAAAATAATATGAAGGTTCCTCCTTATTTTGTTGGTAAGCTGGTAAGCAAGTATATTAAGTTAAGCGATAATTACACGGAAGATGAAGTACTTAAGGTCTTTGAAATCTTAAATAAATATGATATCAGTTTTAGAATCAATACCATTGAAAGTAAACATCTGGTTAAAAAGTTAATTTCAGAAATTATAGATATAGATGTCTGAACAGTAAATCTGGTCCTTTTTGGTTAGAACTTATACCTTGCAGATTATATCTGGATAATAACTATAAATTACTTCAATTGGCTGTGCAGATTTATAATTAATTTTAATATATTTAAGATTTTCTAATAGAATTAACCAGCTTTGCTGCTTTAGATTTTTTGTTAGCTGAAAAATTCTTATGAACTGCGCCTTTCTTTACCGCCTTATCCAGGTGTTTAGAAAGTATATTGAAATTCTTTTCAGCCTCTTCTATATTTTTGCTGTTTACAACTTCAGCAAGTCTTTTTTGATCGGTTTTTATCCTGGTTTTAAGCAATTTGTTGCCAGTTCTTATTTTAATATTCTGTCTGTCTCTTTTTTTCTGCGATTTTATATTTGGCATCTATTTATTTCCTCTCCAATAACTATCAATTTTAAACGAGGATATATTTTAGCATTTTTTTGGATAAATAAAAATATTTATTGCTCGGGTAATATAAGTGATATAATACTTTTTTAAATAACATCTGTAATATAACATTGCTATGGATGAAGATTATTTACTGTCAAGAAAAAGAATTTTTAATGCCACATTCCTTGTAATCTTAGCTATTCTATTATCAAAAATTTCCGGGCTGGTAAGAGACCAGATAATGACCGGTTATTTTGGCATCACTTATGATACGGATGCTTTTACCTGGGCATATTTTATTCCGAATCTTTTCAGGGTGCTTTTTGCTGAAAGTCTGATAATTGCAGCATTTATCCCCATTTACTCAACATATTTAAAAAGGAACCAAAAAGACGATTTGAAAATATTTGTTAATTCGGTTGTAAACATTATGGTTGTGGTGTTTTTAGTTATCTCTGCCGCTATTTTTATTCTTTCTCCGGAAATTGGAGCGATTCTTTCAAAAATCGCAAATAACCAGTTAGATGTATACAAATTTATGGTTATGAACCGGATTATGATATTCTCTCTTGTTCTGATGTCCTTATCTGGTCTGGTTACCGGTATATTAAATTCACATAATATTTTTACTATTCCTTCTCTTGCTCCTTTTGTAATGAATGTAATTACCGTAATTTTTGTTATCTTGCTTTTTTCCCATCTGGGAATATTCAGCATAGCTATAGGAATAATAGTTGGTTCGGTTATGCACCTTGTTATACAGCTGCCCCAGCTTAAAGCCTCGCCGCTAAAGTACAGGTTTGCTATTAATTTCAAACATAAGGGAGTCAGTGAAATCTTTTCGCTTATGCTTCCCATCCTCTTAAGTTTAGGTGCGGTTCAGCTTAATAATGGTGTGGATAATTTTTTTGCATTAAATCTGGGAGGAGGGAATACTACTGCTTTAACATTATCATGGAGAGTTGCAAATTTGCCGCTGGGAGTATTTTCAGTGGCAATTGTAACTGTATTGTATCCATTAATATCCCGGCAGGCGGCAGGAGATGATATTAAGGGTATAAAGGAGAGCTTTTCCCTGGGGATCAGGGAAATTGGGTATATGATGATACCGGCAACTGCAGGACTGGTAATTTTAAGTTATCCTATAATAAAAGTCCTGTTTGAACGCTATAATTTCGGTCCCGTGGATACAAAAAAAGTAGCATACATTTTAATTTTTCACAGTCTTGGCCTTATATTTTTTGGACTTCTTATGATTTTAAATCGCATCTTTTACGCATTTAAAAATGTAAAAACTCCGCTTAAAGTTGCAAGTTTTTCTATTATTGTTAATTTGATCCTGGACTGGATTTTAATAAGGTTTATGGATGTTGGCGGACTTGCCCTGTCCACGTCCCTGGTTGCGTTATGCAATGTCGCAATCCTGATTATAATACTCAGGAAAAAAATAGGAAATTTTGGAGGCAGGAGAATATTCGTATCGTATGGGAAAATTTTAGCTGCAGCAGCTGTGATGAGTGCTGTGCTATACTTTTTGTGGAGATGGCTGGAAAATTTTGCTTATCAGGGTCTATGGCCGCTTATCCTGCTTTTATTTTTGGCAATTGTTGCCGGGGCTGGCATTTATATAGCCTGTACTATTCTATTTAAAATGGAAGAGGTAAAATTTGTAGTGGGATTATTTAAGAAATTAAGAAAGAGTACATAAATAGGTTATTTTATTAAATTATGACAGACAGCAAACTAATCAGAAATTTTTCAATAATTGCCCATATTGATCATGGAAAATCCACACTGGCTGATAGAATTTTAGAAATAACCGAGACTGTAAGCCAGAGAGAAATGCTGGATCAATTCCTGGACGATATGGAACTTGAAAGAGAGCGGGGAATTACTATAAAGGCTCATTCAGTAAGGGTTCTTTATAATAGTAAGTCAGATGGCAGGCAGTATATTTTTAATTTAATTGATACACCCGGACATGTTGATTTCAGCTATGAGGTATCCAGAAGTCTGGCTGCCTGCGAAGGGGCAATACTGGTTGTTGATGCTACCCAGGGAATACAGGCGCAAACTCTGGCTAATGTTTATCTGGCGGTTAATAATAACCTGGAGATTATTCCGGTTATTAATAAGATTGACCTGAAAAGTGCAAGAATTGATGAGGTTGCAATGGAGCTTGGCAGTGTACTGGGGGTCAAAGAAGAAAAAATACTGAAAGTCAGCGCAAAGACTGGCTATGGAATTGAGAAAATACTGGAGAGAATAGTGACTGATATACCACACCCGGATGGAGACCCTGAAAGTCCGCTTCAGGCGTTAATCTTCGATTCACATTATGACTCTTACAGAGGGGTGGTAGTCCTTATAAGGGTTGTAAACGGCTCTATAAATAAAGGTAATAAAATTAAATTTATGGGAGAAAATCTTACAAGTGAGGTCGAAGAGGTGGGTATATTTGGTCCTGATATGATAGAGAAGGAGATGTTGACTGCAGGCGAAGTGGGTTACATTATTACCGGGATTAAAGAAGTAGGAAGCATAATGGTAGGTGATACCATAACTGCTTTAAAAAATCCTGCAGAAAAGAGCCTGCCTGGATATAAGAAGCCAAAACCTATGGTTTACTCCGGGCTGTTTCCTATAGAGGGTGGGGATTATGAAAATTTAAGAGATGCCCTGGGTAAACTTTCACTAAACGACTCTTCTCTGGACTTTGTCCCTGAAGTTTCCGTTGCGCTGGGTTTTGGTTTTAGATGTGGTTTTTTAGGACTGCTGCATATGGAAATCGTAAGGGAAAGACTTGAAAGAGAATATGGATCAAAGATATTAATCTCTGCGCCAAATGTAGCTTACAGAATAACTAAAAGTGACAATTCGGTGATTGAAGTAAAGAGACCTTCCGACTTTCCACCTCAGGAGAAAATGTTAAAAATAGAAGAACCATATGTAGAAGCAACTATAATTACTCCAAAAGATTATATTGGTGATGTAATGAAGCTGGCAAATCAGAAAAGAGGCAATTTTAAGGATATGCAGTATATCTCGCCGGAAAGAGTGGAAATTAAATATGCCATACCTCTTTCAGAAATAATTGTGGATTTTTTTAATCTCTTAAAATCAATAACTTCAGGATTTGCTTCACTTGATTATGAATTTTTAAAATACAGACCTTCTGATATGATAAAATTAGATATATTAGTTGCCGGGGAAAAGGTTGATGAACTGTCTACTATAATTCATAAGGAAAAGGCCTATCAGATGGGTAGGGAAGTAACTCAAAGGCTAAGAAAACTGATACCAAGGCAGAACTTTGAGGTGTCAATACAGGCAGCAATTGGAAAGAGGGTTGTTGCCAAGGAAAGAATAGCTCCATTTAGAAAAGATGTTACTGCAGGACTTTATGGCGGAGATATAACCAGGAAAAGAAAAGTACTGGAAAAGCAAAAGTCAGGGAAGAAGAAAATGAAAAGAATTGGCAGAGTTGAAATACCACAAGAAGCTTTTATGGGTTTTTATAAATTAGATGTTAAGAAATAGTGTATAAAAATTATTTTTAGTTTAAATAATTTTATTTTGTTTGATTTTGTTATGTTTTAGGTTTTGTGTTTTAAAAGGGGTATTATTTTAGTAAAATAATATATAGTAAGATTATAGTAAGATAATAGATGATCATATAAAAATTATAATATTAAAAATAGTAAGGAGATTTAAAATGAAAAAGATAGTAGCGCTGACAGCAGTAATAAGTCTGTCAATTTTTATGCTGTTTTCTGTCAGTGGATGTTTTAATCTGGGGCAAAAAGTTGCAGAAAAAGTTACCGAGAAAGCTGTTGAAAAAGCTATTGAAAGTGAAGGCGGAGAGGCTGAGGTTGATATAGGTGAGGAAGGAGTAAGTATAAAGACAGATGAAGGTGAGATGACTATAGGCGGAGGTGCAGAACTGCCTGAAGGATTTCCAAAAGTAGTCCCTGTATACCCTGATATGGAAATTTCATCTTCATGGAAAAGTGTAGATGACGGAAAAGATCACTTTTCGGTGAGTGGAATAAGCAGTGATCCGGGAAAGGAAGTATTTGACTGGTATAAAGGTGAGCTCAGAGGCTGGGATATTGAAGGTGAATTTGTAGCTGAGAGTGGTGGTGAAAGCACTTTTACTATTTCAGCTAATGACGGTACCTATTCTGTATCTGTTATGATTATGGAATCTGATGATGAAGTTATAGTAATGCTTTATGTAGATGAATTATAGTAGAGCTGCGATAAATAGAACTAAGATAATTTATCTGGAGCATGTAAGGTAGATAAGTAGAAAAATAAATGCAAAAAAAGAAATGGAAAGGCAAGTCTCTTAGAGCTATCTTTCCATTTTGATTTTTAAATGTGTATATAATATAATTTCTAAAATTGGCAATTTTTGTTTCATATTTTTAGCTCTTTAGCCTGGTAGTTATAATATCTTATAGTTTAAAGGGTTGCAGTTTTAATAATGAACAACCAAAAAAAATATTTGATAAAGTTCCTTCCCAGCGGTAAATCCATAAAAATTTCCCCGAATTATAATCTAAAACAAGCAATACTTGATAGTGGAATTCATATCGATTCCTCCTGCGGAGGCGCAGGAACCTGTGGGAGATGTAAGGTACAGATAAGGGAAGGCAAAGTAAATACTAAGAAATCCAAGTTCATATCTCCAAAACAAGAAGAGATGGGTTATGTACTTTCATGTCTATCTAAAGTGCAGAGTGATTTAATTGTTAGAGTACCACGGCGGAAAAAAGCCAGAGCTAAGATAGAAAAGGGAAGATTTGCGGATATTGAATCTAAGTTATATTCCGGCATAAGCAAGGATGAATTTTCGTCTGTTGAAATAAAACCCTGGATAAAAAAAGAGACTATATCAGTTAAAAAGCCATCACTTGGTTATGGAACCAGTGACCTGTTCAGACTGAAGAAAAGCATCAGAGAAAATCTGGGTATAGAAAATTGTACAGTACCCATTCATATAATACGGCAGCTACCCCTGGTTTTAAGAGAGAAGGATTGGGAGGTTACAGTCACTGTAGACAAGGAAAACAGCACTCTTACTGACATCCAGCCAGGCCGTACAAGTAAGAAGAGTTATGGGTTAGCTCTGGATATAGGGACTACATCACTGGTTATATATCTGGTAGATTTAGGAAATGGAAAAATAATAAGTTCAGAATCAGAATATAATCCACAGATAAAGTTTGGTGAGGATATTATAAACAGGATAATTTACGCCAACAGGAAGGGCGGACTTGAGAAATTAAGAGAAGTAATAATAGATTCAATTAATAATTTGATATGGAGATTGCTGTTTAATTCACATATAGATGCAGATAGTATCATATCTATGATGGTCTCAGGAAATTCCACTATGATGCATCTTTTTTATGGTGTTCCTCCCAGATATATAAGAGAAGAACCTTATGTTACCGTTGCCAATAAATTTTCAAGTTCTACTGCGAAAGAGGTTGGCATAAAACATATAAAGAATGCTTACGTTTATAATATACAGGGAGTTGCCAGTTACCTTGGGGGAGATATAGCATCAGGTATTCTAGCAACAGATATGTACAGAGAAAAAGAGTTAGCTCTTTTTTTAGATTTGGGTACCAATGGCGAACTGGTGGTAGGGAATTCTGAATGGATGATGGGTTGTTCCTGCTCGGCAGGTCCTGCTTTTGAAGGTGGGGGGGTAAAATGCGGAATTAGAGCAGTAGATGGCGCTATCGAAAAAATATCAATTAGTCAAAAGACCTATAAATGCCAGATCGAGGTTATTGGAGGAGGAAAACCAAGAGGTATTTGCGGTTCTGGATTAATTGATGTGGTTGGAGAAATGTATTTGAAGGGAGTTATTGACAGGAAGGGTAAATTTAATAAGGACATAGGAAATAAATATCTTAGATGCGCAGATGATGATTGCCAGTATATTTTAGTTGAAGTTAAGAATAGTGCAACGGGAGAAGATATATATATCAGTGAAGTTGATATTGATAATTTAATAAGAGCAAAGGCAGCTATTTATGCAGGTATTAAAACACTATTGGAAGAAGTTGACCTGAGCGTATATGATCTGGATAAAATATATATAGCAGGGGGACTGGGTAAACATCTTAATACCAGAAATGCTGTTATTATAGGGATGCTTCCAGATGTAGATGTGGCCAAATATTTTTTTATGGGGAATACTTCGGTTACAGGAGCTTATCTAAGTTTGCTTTCAGAAGATAAATACAGGCAAAGTTCGAAAATTGCGGAACATATTACTTATATTGAGCTAAGTGTCAATATGAAATTTATGGAAAGGTATGTGGCAGGCCTGTTTTTGCCTTATACTGATATGAAAGATTTCCCGACAGTAGAGGAGTGTCTTTACTCACTTGATACCAAGCTAAAAAAATAAACTAACTAAAAGGAAGCTTATATAAATGAATATGAAAATTGCATTGGCTGGAAAAGGAGGCACAGGTAAGACTACCATTGGTAGTCTTATTATTAGGAGCCTGATTGAAGGAAAAAAGGGTTCGATTCTGGCGCTGGATGCTGATCCTAACTCAAATCTTAATGAATTCTTAGGAGTCAACGTTTCAAATACCATAGGTATGATCAGGGAGGATTTTAAGAAAAATGCGCCGCGCCTTACCGGAGGTATTTATAAAGACCAGCTAGTGGAGATGAACGTACATCAGACATTAGTTGAAGGCAAAGGATTTGACCTGTTAGTGATGGGTAGAGGAGAAGGGCCCGGTTGCTATTGTTATGCTAATAATCTATTCAAAAAGTATATAGATATCCTGCAGGACAATTATGATTATATTGTTATGGATAATGAAGCCGGCATGGAACATTTAAGCAGGAAAACTACCAGCAATGTCAATTATCTGCTTATAATATCTGACCCATCTCCAAAGGGGATCCTTACCGCATCAAGAATAAAAGATCTGTCAGATGAAATAAACATTAATGTGGATAAAATATTTATAATAGTAAACAGAGTTAATGGGAAATTAGATGACAGGCTAAAGAAATATATAGAAGAAAAAAAGCTTGATTTGCTGGGGATTATAAATATGGATGATGATATTTATGAAGTGGATATCAGTGGAAAAACAATATTTGATATTCCGGAAGACAGCCTGGCATTAAAGCAGGTAAAAAAGTTAATAGAAAAACTTAAGCTGTAACCTTTGAAATTAGAAAATACTCTAAAAATAACCATGCTTTTGTAACCCCGTTGCCTATCTAAAAAAGTAACTTGAAATTTGAGAGATTTAATATTATTATATGGGAAATTGTTCATTATATGCACAAATGTGCAGTATAAAAATTATTTAAAGTATTAAATTATTTAATATTTATTTCTGCACAAACAGAGATTTTAAAATAAACTGCAGTTTTCTGTTAAAAATGATAGAATATTTTAAATTATTATTTGGTTTGCAGGTTAATTTATTTATCATAAGTAAGATTACTAATTGATAAAGAGGGAGAGATTGAGTTTTCAAGTTCCAAAAAATACTTATACCGGCAAAATCAATATGCTAAAGCTTGGTAAAGATAATACAGGAATTTCAGTTGGCGGGGAAGCTGCCCTGCCTTTTTACAGTTTTGAAGGTGAAATACCTAACAAGCCCATTATTGCAATTGAAGTTTATGACACAAAACCTTCCGATTGGCCGCAAGTTGTAAGTAAGTATTATAGTGATGTTTTTGATGATCCTGTAAAATGGGCGCAAAAGAGTATTAGTGAGTATGGCGCAGATGCTATATGTTTAAAGCTTTCTAAAATCAACCCGGATGCCGGGGATATGAGCCCCGAAGATGCTGCAGAAATTACTAAAACTGTAAGGGAATCTATTAGCAGGCCCTTAATAGTATACGGAACTGGCCCAATGGAAAAGATTGCTGAGGTAATGAAAAAGATTTCTGAAAAGAATAAAGATAGTAATATTTTAATGGGTTGGGTAGAAGAAGATAATTATAAGACCACAGCTGCGGCAGCTATGGCTTATAATAATAATGTTATAGCGTTAAATCCACTTGATGTAAATATTGCAAAGCAGCTAAATATATTACTCACCCAATTGGAGCTACCAGCTGATAGAATAGCTATGGATCCTTCAAGTTCAGGTCTTGGTTATGGAATAGAATATTGTTATTCGGCTATGGAGAGATTAAAGATTGCTGCACTCATGCAAGATGATAAAATGACTCAAATGCCAATAATTAGTAATATTGCTCCTGAAATCTGGAAGGTAAAAGAAGTTAAAGAAAACGAAGAAAATTATCCCCAGTGGGGTAATCAGGAAGAAAGAGGGATAAACTGGGAAACAATTTCATGTATGAGTATGCTGCTTTCAGGAACAAATATTCTGGTAATGAGGCATCCTAAGGCAGTTAATATAATAAAAGAATTTATCAAGGAACTACTTTAGAAACTATTTTCAAATAAGGATGGAGTAATAAAATGGATAAGAATAAAAACAAAATAAGCCCGGATGAGCTGAGTGAAGATAGAGCAGTCAGAGAGATAATGGAAAAAATGGCAGCAGGGGATTTAAAGGAAATAGAAACTGCTTTTGATAGAGCCCAGACTATGAAATGTTGTCCTATTGGTTCTGGCATATCGGGGATTTGCTGTAAAAATTGCGCAATGGGTCCCTGCAGGGTAAGAGAAGATAAGACCGGATTGTGTGGTGCCACTATGGGGACTATAGCTGCCAGAAATTTAGCCCGTCACATTGCAGCGGGCACTGCGGCTCACTCTGATCATGGAAGAGATTTAGCACACTTGCTGGGTCTGGTGGCGGAAGGAAAAGCCCCGGGTCTAGAAATTAAAGATGAACTTAAACTGTTAAAGTTTGCTAAAAATCTTGGGATCAAGATAGATGATAGAGATATAAAAGAAATTGCCAGAGATGCCTCAGAAAAAGCTCTGTCCCTTTTTGGGCAGCAGAATGGTGAAATTGATCTTATAAAAATGGCACCTGAAAAAAGGCAGGAAATATGGAGAAAAAATAATGTAGTCCCCCGAGGTGTAGATAGAGAGATAGTAGAAGTAATGCACAGGACTCATATGGGAGTGGATCAGGATGCTGAGCATATTCTGGATCAGGCAGTAAGATGTGCTGTAGGTGATGGCTGGGGTGGTTCTATGATTGCAACTGAGATCACTGATATATTATTTAATACCCCAAGGGCAATTAATGCGAAGACTAATTTAGGAATGCTAAACAAAGATGAGGTAAATCTGGTAATTCATGGTCATGAGCCCACCTTGTCCGGGCTTATTGTTGAGCTTTCAAATGATAAAGAACTTATAGATTATGCTAAGAGTAAAGGCGCTAAAGGTATTAATGTAGTAGGTATTTGCTGCACTGCAAATGAAATATTAATGCGGCAGGGAGTAGCTTCCATAGGAAATTTTCTGTCACAGGAAATTGCAGTAATGACTGGTGCAATAGAATTAATGGTAGTTGATATTCAGTGCATAATGCAGGCTCTGGGCGAGTTAACCAAAAAATTTCATACAAAGCTTGTTACAACTTCACCCAAGTGCAAAATTACCGGATCCATACACATGGAATTTAAAGAGGATAATGGATTAGAACTGGCCCGAGAAATAATTAGAATGGCGATAGATAATTTTTCAAATAGAAAAGGAGAAGTCTACATACCAGAGGTAACTTCTGATTTGATAGCAGGATTCTCCCATGAATATATCAGATATGCTCTTGGTGGAAGATTCAGGGAATCTTTTAGACCGTTAAATGATGCTATTATTGATGGAAGAATTCAGGGAGTGGTGGCGATAGTTGGTTGTAATAATGCTAGAGTACCTCATGATAAATACCACAATTTTTTAACCAGAGAGTTAATTAAAAGAGATTATCTAGTAGTTCTTACCGGCTGTGCAGCAATTGCAACAGCTAAATGTGGCTTGATGATGCCAGAGGCTATGGAATATGCAGGAGAGGGTCTGAGGTCAATATGTGAAGCTGTTGGAATACCTCCCGTACTTCATATGGGCTCCTGCGTAGATAATTCCAGGATACTTACAGTTCTATCAGAAGTAGTGCAGGAAGGTGGATTGGGAGAAGATATAAGTGATCTTCCAGTAGCCGGGATTGCACCTGAGTGGATGAGCGAGAAGGCGCTTTCTATTGGTACATATTGTGTTGCATCGGGTGTATACACAGTATTTAGTGGGGAGCCTATACCGGTTGAATCAAGTCAGGAAGTTAAAGATATTATTACTAAAAAGTGGGAAGAAAAATTTGGAGGTAAGTTAGAATATATATCAGACGAATATGAAGTGTTAGATAAAGTAATTGAACATATTCAGAAGAAAAGAAAAGCATTGAAGATAGATATTAAAAAAGAAAGAGTTTTACTTGATATGGAAGCAAGGAGGGCTTTAAAAGATGTCTAAGATTATTGCAACCAGTGCCATAAAGGGCGCATACAAAATTGTTGAGCGCGCAAAAAAATCACTGAAAGATTGTATAGAGAAGCATGGCAAGGATCAGAAAGTAGAATTTCCCAACACAGGTTACTTCCTTCCGGTTATATATAGTATGACAGGGATAAAAGTTGAAAGGTTATCTGATGCAGAAAAAGTTCTTGATGAGGCAAAACAATTACTTCCTCCTGTACCCAGTGAGAAAATATGGATACCTTATTTAGGTGGCGCATTAGATGCTGGGATCGCTACTCTATGGGCAGAAGAAATAATAGAGGCTATAAAATATATAGATGGCCCTTCACCTGATGATGGAATATGGTTGGGCGCAGCTACAGATGTGATACTGAGAGAGAGAGGTATTGAATTTGTAGATGGGACAGCTCCAGGATTTGCAGCCTGTGTAGGAGCCTGTAAGGATAGCAGGACTGCAGTTAAAATTGCAAGAGAGCTTCAGGAAAAAAGTATATATGTATTTATGAGTGCTTCAACAGATGGAAAGTCTATGGCAGAGCAATTAGCTGAAGAGGGAATAGAGTTGGGCTGGGATACCAGGCTGGTTCCATTTGGCAAGGATATAACCTCTACTGTTTATTCAGCAGGCTTTTCAGCCAGAGTAGCTATGACTTTTGGTGGTGTTCAGCCTGGAGATTACAGAAGAATGCTGCTATATAATAAGAACAGAGTATTTGCATTTGTTATAGCTTTAGGTGAAGTTGACGATGAGAAATATGCAAATGCAGCAGCTGCAATAAACTTTGGATTTCCAACCATTGCTGATACAAATATACCTGAAGTGCTGCCACGGGGAGTATGTACCTATGAACATGTAGTGTCAAATATTGCCGATAATGAGATTGTAACCAAAGCTATAGAGGTAAGAGGACTAAAGATCACTGTTGAAAAAGTAGATGTACCGATTGCTTTTGGCCCTGCTTTTGAAGGCGAAAGAGTAAGAAAAGAAGATACCTATATTGAGTTTGGCGGTAATAAGAGTGAAGCAGTAGAGTTCCTGCACATGGCTGATTCTTCAGAAGTTGAAGATGGTAAAATTGAAATATTTGGCCCTGAAGTTGATGATGTAAAAGAAGGAGATGTGCTTCCACTGGGTATTGAAGTATTGGTTTATGGAAGAAAAATGCAGGAAGATTTTGAGCCGGTAATGGAAAGACAGATACATTATTTTGTCAACTATGCTAATGGCATATTCCATATGGGACAGAGAGATACTAACTGGGTTAGATTCAGCAAGGAAGCAGTAAAAAGCGGCTTTAAGATCAAGCATTTAGGAACCATACTGCATGCTAAAATGCATTCTAATTTTAGTAATATTATGGATAAGATCCAGATAAAGATTTACACAAATCTTGAAGATGTAGCAGTGCTTAAAAAAATAGCAAAGGAAGTTTTTAGAACAAGAGATGAAAGACTCAGGGATCTGACTGATGAGTCTGTAGATACTTTTTATTCCTGTACCCTTTGCCAGTCATTTGCTCCCAATCATGTCTGCACTGTCTCACCGGAAAGACCGGGTCTGTGCGGCGCATATAACTGGCTGGATTGCAAGGCTGCCTATGAGATTAATCCCACCGGACCAAATCAGCCAATCAAAATAGGTGAAACCATAGATGCAAGACTGGGAATATGGAAAGGAGTAAATAATTTTATTTATAAGGCTTCAAATCAATCCCTGGAATCTTTTTCGGCATATTCTATGATAGTAGACCCCATGACTTCGTGTGGCTGTTTCGAAGTAATTGTAACTATTCTTCCTTCTACTAATGGAGTAATGGCAGTAAACAGGGAACACTCGGCTATGACCCCCAGCGGTATGAAGTTCTCTACTATGGCTGGAATGGTTGGCGGTGGAATACAGACTCCGGGTTTTATAGGTATAAGCAAATATTTTATCAGTTCAAAAAAATTTATAAAAGCCGATGGCGGGCTGGAAAGGCTGGTATGGATGCCAAAAGCACTAAAAGAGGAGATAAGGGATATTCTTGAAGAGCGGGTTAAGGAGATGGGAATGGAAGATTTTCTGGATAAAGTTGCTACCGAGGAAGAGGCAGATACTGAAGAAGAAGTACTGGAGTGGATACAAAAAGTAAATCATCCTGTTATTAAAATGGAATCAATGATGTAAAAAATATAGAAGTGTATATAAAGTGAGGTAAGGAGAGTAAAGTATGGCATTGAGTGGTCTGGAAATATTTAAAATGTTGCCAAAAACAAACTGTAAAGACTGCGGATTTCCTACCTGTCTGGCATTTGCAATGCAGCTGGCAGCAGGTAAAGTGGAACTGGAAAAATGTCCTCACATTTCGGAAGAAGTAAAAGAGGCGCTTTCAGAAGCTTCTCAGCCGCCAATCCTGAAAGTGGAAATTGGCGCTGGAAATGACTCTTTTGTAGTTGGCGAAGAGACGGTAATGTTCAGGCATGATAGAACATTTGTAAATCAAAATGCATTTGCAGTAACCATAGAAGATGATATGGACAGCAACAAAATTGAAGATATGGTTAAAGATGTAAATGCAATTGCATATGATCGGGTGGGCCAGATTTTAAAAGTAGATGCTGTCTGTATTAAAAATAAATCTAAAAGTATAGACAGATTTCTAAAAGTTGCTGGCGATGTTGCCACACTTACAAAAAAACCATTAATATTAGTTTCGTCAGACCCGGAAACGTTGAAAACAGCAGCTGAAAAGTTCAAAGAAAATAAGCCGCTCATCCATGCTGCTACTGCTGATAATACAGACCTTTTTATAACTCTTGGAAAAGAGACCGGATGTCCAATAGCAGTTAGAGGCAAGTCCTTTGAAGATATAGCAGCAATTACCGGGAAAATGCGTGAAGCCGGGATTAAAAATCTGGTAATAGATATTGGGTCAAGGGATTTTAAGGATGATTTTTATAATCAAATTATATTAAGGATAGCTGCAATAAAGCAGAAGAACAGACTTTTTGGCTATCCCACTATAGTATTTCCTGATGAAATGACTGATAATCCTTTAAAAGAAACTTTAATAGCTTCTATTTTTATAGCTAAATATGGTTCGATTATTGTGCTTTCGAACCCAAACTATCAAAATATTTTTCCACTGCTGGTATATAGACAGAATATATACACTGATCCCAGAAGACCGATGCAGGTAGAACAGAAAATTTATGAAATAGGCAGTCCTGATGAAAATTCACCGGTTTTGATTACAACTAATTTTTCTCTTACCTACTTTATAATCTCAGGTGAAGTAGAAAGCAGCAAAGTTCCATCCTGGCTCTTAGTTATGGATGTTGAAGGCCAGTCTGTTCTTACTGCCTGGGCAGCAGGGAAATTTGTTCCAGAATTGATTGCTCAATTTATAAAGAAGAGTGGTATTGTAGAAAAAATAAAGAAAAAGGAAATTGTAATACCTGGTTATGTAGCGCAGCTTCAGGGCGAATTGGAAGACGAACTGGGAGATGGATGGAAAGTTGTTGTTGGTCCTAGAGAAGCTGGTGAGGTTCCTAAATTTCTAAAAGAATATAGTGCTTAACCAGGACTTAAATTTTATGTTTTATGGGTAAATTTCATTTTAAAATAAATCATATATATATGTATGAATATTAATTCATGCTGTTAATAAATGAGCCAACTCAATATTTTTTTAATTTAATTTGTAACAGGTTAGTAATTTTTATATAATTCAGTGGTGTATTTTTTTTATTAAATATTTAACTTGGAAAAATGAGAGGTGCTTATGAAAAGTGATATTGAAATCGCTCAATCAGCAGAAATGAATCACATAAGGGAAATTGCTGAGTCAGTCGGTCTTGATGAAAAATATCTGGAATTGTATGGAGATTATAAAGCAAAGGTAAAACTGGAAGTTCTGGAGAATTTTAAGGACAGGCCAAACGGAAAGTATATTGATGTCACAGCCATTACTCCCACTCCGCTTGGTGAGGGTAAAACAGTAACTACAATTGGGCTGAGTATGGCCTTAAATAAGATTGGTAAAAAAACTATTACCTGCATAAGGCAGCCTTCTCTTGGTCCGGTATTTGGTATAAAGGGCGGAGCAGCTGGCGGTGGTTATTCCCAGGTTCTTCCAATGGAAGATTTTAATCTGCACTTAACCGGGGATACCCACGCTGTGGGTATAGCCAATAATCTTCTTGCTGCGTTTCTGGATACCCACATTATGAAGGGGAATGAACTTAACGTAGACCCGTTTAGCATAACTTTAAATAGAGTGGTTGATGTCAGTGACAGAGCGCTGAGAAATATTGTAATAGGTCTTGGAGGTCCTCTAAATGGGGTTCCAAGAGAGACAGGTTATGATATTACTGTAGCTTCAGAGGTAATGGCAATTCTTGCCCTTACTACAAGTCTTAGAAACCTTCGGGAAAGGTTGGCTAGAATGGTTGTTGGCTCTACTTACGACGGGAAACCAGTAACAGCTGAGGATTTAAAATGCGCTGGTGCGATGACTGTACTTCTAAAAGATGCCATAAAACCCAATTTGCTTCAAACTATAGAACATACACCATGTTTTGTACATGCCGGTCCTTTTGCCAATATTGCCCATGGGAACAGCTCAGTCTTAGCAGATCAGATAGCCATAAAGCTTGGAGATTATGTTGTAACTGAAAGTGGTTTTGGCGCTGATTGTGGAGCAGAAAAATTTATGGATATTAAATGCAGATATTCAGGACTAAAACCGGATGCTGTAGTTATTGTGGCAACAGTAAGGGCACTGAAGATGCATGGAGGAGTATTTGAATTTATTCCCGGAAAAGGTGTAGATGAAGAGCTGATGAATAAACCCAATGTAGAGGGAGTTAAAAAAGGTTGTGAAAATCTGGAGAAGATGATTGAAAATATGAAGCTCTTTGGAACTCCTGTAGTAGTTGCTATAAATCATTTTGAAACTGACACACAGGAAGAGATTGATGCAATCAGGGGAAAATCTATTGCAGCAGGCGCGGAAGATGCAGTAGTTAGCAAATTTTGGCTCAAAGGTGGAGAAGGAGGAATTGAATTAGCTGAGGCAGTGGCTAAAGCAGCAGATAAGCCATCAGATTTCAAATTTCTTTATCCTCTGGATTGGACCATAAAGAAAAAAATTGAAACAATTGCTACTAAGATTTATGGCGCAGATGGGGTAAATTATTTGCCGGAAGCAGAAAAGAAAATAGATTTATATACTAAACAGGGATTTGACAAATTACCCATCTGTATGGCCAAAACCCATCTTTCCCTGAGTCATGATCCTAATATTAAAGGCAGACCAAGAGGATATAGAATACCCGTTAGAGATGTAAGAGCTTCTGTTGGCGCAGGTTTTCTGTATCCGTTACTTGGTCAGATGAGAACCATGCCAGGACTTCCAAAAGTTCCGGCTGGAACCAATGTAGATATTGGCGATGAAGGTAATATTGTTGGATTGTTCTAAGAATAGAGGCTTGTATAAAACAGTAATTCTGTAACTTT
>Ga0209979_1002207_pt1 | contig 19129 bp, 17 predicted proteins | sample AnhtaG_FD_183114 | JGI IMG/M metagenome (GOLD analysis project Ga0209979, IMG submission 183114) | Deep subsurface microbial communities from Anholt, Denmark to uncover new lineages of life (NeLLi) - Anholt_01485 metaG (SPAdes) (version 2) | ecosystem: Environmental > Aquatic > Marine > Oceanic...
AGCCCTTCAGCAAAAGGCCAAAGGGCTGGAAATTGACAAGCTCCCCCTATTGGACACGTTCAGAACTTTTAAGGGGAATATAACAATAGATAATATTAAATTAAATCAGTTAATTCTTCAATATTAATTGTATTTCCTTATTTAATCCTTATTGATTCGGAATACCTTGTGCTAAAGACTATAGAGATAAACGTATATTTACCAGGAGAAGAAAAGTGATAAGTTATTACTAAGCCACTCCAGTTCCAAGACGATGCCCATGCTCTGCAGTATCTTCTGCTCTTCGTCCCGAGATGGCCCTTGAGCAAGACAAGCAATAACCACAGTAAATAATATAATTGATTATCATTAAGGTTAAATTACTCATTAGTTATCATGTTAATACATGTGATTCCAAGGATGAATAACATGATGTGAATATTTATATTTTGAATTTTTAGACATATAATGATTTACACAGTCTTCAATACTGTTAAAATCCTTTCCTACTCCTCCTGGATTAAATTCGTTAACAGATAAATAACCATACTTATCCCACTTCCAAAACCAATATTCTGCTGCATCTTCAGCTTTAGTTTCATAAACAGTTATAGCATGTGATGAAGATAATTCAGGTTCAGGAATAAAATATACCTGTACATTATGTACAACATAGTCATGATAGTGCAGAACAAAACAATTAAAAATACTATAATCGGCACATTGTCCTTCTTGGTGTATATAGAAATCATAAGGGGTATAAACAATATCATCAGCGTTATATTGCACATTTTCATCTAACCACACATTGAGCTTCCAAGGATCATCTAATGAATTTATTACGGAGATAAATTGAGAATCATATGACCCCATTCCACCATCATCTGGAAAAGTGTCTGGAACTGTTGGGTATGAACTATCACAGCCCACAAAAAATAACAGAGATAAAAACAATAGCATACTAAAAACTAAGATTCTTTTCATTTTAATCTTCCTTCCTTAAATAATAATTTGATTATAATAAAATACTCATACATTTTAATTATTTTGATTATTTAATTTTCTCTGATATCTCTGATATTAGATATTCTTTAAGATCCATGCTAGACTATACTTTTTTGCCTAATAGAAGTCTTTAAATTCATTTATAAAAAGTTTTTCGTCTTATTTTCCAATTATCCAGATATTCTATGTCTAACAGATATTATTGTAGAATAAACTATTTGCACAGAAGTTATGATAATAAAACTGCCTATCAGCAATAGTAAAAGTATAATTAGCAAATAGACATTTCTTACATCTTTAATTGACGTTACCTTTTTAAAATGAAAATTGGGTATTGTAAAACTTCCTAAAATATTATTTATTTGTAAAATATAAAGTTTCTTTCTGATATTTATTAAATTATAAAATGACTAACAAATTCCCTAGTTAAAATTTAGAATTTTGAAATCTTGATCTAAATAATAGTTAACTTTCTCCCCTATTACACCTAAACATGCACATACTTTAAAATCATTTAAACTCCCCCAATTTTTAGGTTTTTCTGAAACATTAAAAATATGAGTACCAGTACCTTTGTCTACACTAATATGATTACGCGTCGAAGCGTAGTAGTTCTCAAGTTCTTTACCATTGTTAAAGCAAATATTTATCCCCCCTCTCTTAGAAGAAACCAGTTTATATTCAACCACAACTTCAAAATCAGTATCAACCCCATCAATCAGACCAGAATCTGGAGTAACTGATAGAATTTTAATATAATCAATACCACTTCCTCTGATAGTATTTATTATTTTAGATTGAACTTCGAATAATTTCCATTTATTATCTACTTTTTCTAAAAACATGGTAGCCTCTGCATCATCTTTTTGTAAATTTTTTCCATTAAAAGTCATTATCGTACTAACATTGCAATAAGCTATAGCTGTAAAATCATTCACATTGATCCTATTAATAATTAATTGAGTACTGACTTTCGTACCGGGAGCAGGTTTTGAATTATTGTCCTGTGCTTCATCAAATCCTAAATAAACTTGCGAACCGGGAAGGCAATATTTTTTTGCTTGTTCCCAATCTTGATTATCACTGGCAGCAACTATTTCTTGAATCACTGAAGTTATTTCGTTTACTTCTTTTTTTGATTCAATTTTCAAAAGTGTTTCATTCTTTTTCGCCTCACCTTGAAGTTGTTGCAGGAGTTTTTGGTTAAAACCAGCATTATATACTTCTTTTGCATAATATACTTGCCTATCTTTTGGTAACTTTTCTAATAAAGTTATGAATTCAATCTCATAATTATCGAGCTCTCCCAACGAATTAAGATAAACTTCAAAATTTTCAGGAAAGATATTATCTTTTATATAATTATCAACTGAGATTTTTTCCCATTCCGAGGTAGATTTCTCGAATAAAGTTCTATAATTATTATCATCTTTATTAAAAAGTCTAATTCTAAAAGTTGTATGCGCTAGATTGTTTGGATCCTGAGCAGTAGAACTAGTAATCGCCTTAAAACCCGGTTTGAAACTTAACTCAAATCTAATTGCGTGCCCTCCAAGCTTACCTTCAACACCCACCCAATTGTTTTCTTCTCCTCTGCTACTTGAAATAAACAGATTAACTACTTCAAGTCCAGCTTTGAACTCGCCCCCTCCAGTATCAAGATCAAATTCGCTACTTAGAAAAGGAATATCTATCTTTATTTCATTGTTTTTTCCATCTAAAGTAATAAACTTGCAAGTAATTTCATCTAAACCGGTACCTCTTAGCAATTCGCTAATTTTAGGAGTATACGTATCTGGAGATATTATTACTATTTCTGTTCCCCATGTAGTACTGCTAGTAATTAGTGATTGAGTATGTGATATATGTGATGTAAAAGCTAAGATTATAATAAAAATAAAACACATTATAAGAAAGTTCATTTTTCTATCCATTTTGAATTTTAACCTCCTCAAATAACTAATTTAAATAAGATAATAAAAGAAATATCCGCTTCGTTAACTCAACGTTTAATGTCTTTATGTATTTATTTACTATTGAAAGAATCTTTAAATTCCTTCTTTTTTCATTAAAATAATTTTCGATGCAAAAACTCTTTCTTCATTTATTTTTTTAATTATTTAGCTTAAAAAATTATTAGTTAAATAGAGACATCCAATTTTTTCTATTGCCGACTATGGTTCTATAATCAAAATAATTCCAAGGATTGACTTCGTAACGTATAATATTATGAATTTTAGTACTAAAAATTTCTACAACATCTTCGATACTCAAACAGCATATCTTATGCCACGAATCCGAGCCAATAGGAACGCTCCAACCTGTATAGCTACAATCATGGTAAAAGTATTCTGTATTTGAAGAGAATTCATAATGGCCATTTTCATAAACATAAACTGCTATGCCATGGGACAAATCATCTGAATACCAAGCTCTAATAAAATATGTTTCATATCCGTGGTAATGTGCAAAATAGCACCCAAAAGTGGCAAAATCTCCACAATCTCCCCATTCACTCAAATATAATTCATAGGGAGTCCACTTTCCATCATGATTTTTATAAGTAAAATTTTCTTCCATATAATCACATATCTTCTTAGGAGTATCTAGCTCTTCCAACAGATTTACGAATATAGGATCATATTCATCCATCCCTCCATTTTCAGGAACAGTTGTTGTGCTGGGAGTTACAATCCCTCCACCATTACAATCCGTTAAAAATATCGCTAGTATCAAAAATATAATTACAAAAAAATATTTCCTTTTTATTTTCTCAAACACCTCCCCTTTATTTTTAATGACATTTTTTTAATTCCTGGTAGTATTGCTTAATTTCTATATTTCTTCAATCCTTCCAGATTTAATCCACTCTTTTATTATTTCTTTCCTCTTATCTTCCAGGACAACCTAAAAGTTTATCGGACTATTGACTTGGTATGCCTTCTCTATTTAAGAAAATGGAATGTGCCTCCAATTTATTCTATACATTTAAATCAGTATTGGGTTCAGCAAAAATAACTGGGGATACAAAAAGCAAAACGACGAACAAAATCAGTAAAGAAAAATAAACTTTTTTTATAATAATCTCCTTTCAATGTATAAATCCACTAATTATTTTGACTCTTGGTCATTTTCCATTTATTATCTACTTTTTCTAAAAATATGGTTCCATCTGAATTACCTTCATGAATTAATTTTCCTTCCAAAGTCATTATTGTAGTAGTATTACAATAAACCATAGCTGTAAAATCATTCACATTGATCCTATTAATAACTAACTGGGTAGTGATTTTCGTACCGGGAGTAAGTTTTAAAGTATCTTGTGCTTTATCAGCCTCTAAATAAGCTTGTGAACCGGGAAGGCAATATCTTTTCATTTTTTCCCAATCTTGATTATCAAAAGCATCGACTATTTCTTGAATCACTGAAGTTATAGCTATTAATTCTTCACTATAAGTTAAATTTTCATCTTCTTGAGAATTGTCATTCTTCATTGCAATGATCGTGGTATTTTGCTTCCCTTGCTTATAATATTGCGACCAGTCTTTATTAGCACTACCAGGTGACAAGAAGTCATGAAATTTCGCACCGCCAACAGAAAAGGTCTCCTCCATCTGAGAATAGAATGCATATTGCCCATAAGATGTAATGTTATCTGTAATACTTTCGCGGCCTTGGCTATGTCTTTCAACCATTTTAGTTACTGTAGCCAAAGAGACGCCATCCTGAGCCATTTCCCATTGATCAGAAACACCTCGAAGAGTGTTATAAGTCAATAGAGGTGCAGCAACCCACATAGCTACAGGTGCTGAAAACTTAAAAGACATTTCTGCCAACGTTGCTCCAAGATTAATTGCAGAATCTGTTATTTCCTGGAGATTGTCATTTACCGATACTGCAAAAGCACCAATTTTACTTTGTGCTGCAAGTAAATTAATTTCAGATTGTTCTATTGCTTTTTCAAGCGCTCGATCAACTTTTCCTTTAGCTTGACGTTCCGAATCAACTGCTCTTTCTATTTCCTTCAAACGTATCCACGCCTGATCAGTAGAAAGCGAGTTCAGGAGAAATGCGCCCGTTATTGTTTCTGTCAACTTAGCCGTTGCCTTGACATTCTCGAAAGCAATACAGGCCTGTGCGAAAGCAGGGCTCTTCTGAGCAGCATTAAGGTCCCTACCTACTTTGGCTATTCTGTTATGTAGATCAGCAGTGAGTGTACCACCTTTAATATATTGCTTGTTGATTGAATCCGCACCATATTTCACTAAATTAAGTACTAAATTCGCATCTTCTGAAGCGATTCCCGCACTCTGTAGAGATTTTTCAAGATCGCCAATATAGCTCTGCGAAGCTCCTGGCTGCATACAAAGCTCTCGAATAGCTGCTTCGTATGATTCAGTTCGTCTTTCCTCACTGTAAAGTGTCTTAAACATCCCGATAACACCGGTGGGGGTTCCATATATTCTTCTTCCACACTGATCGTTACTCATGCTCTCTGGAAGGTAAAGACTGACGGAGTTATTATTTTCATCCTTAATAGTTACAACGACCGTATCATTACCTATTGTAGTTGAGCTCTGCGCATAGACATTAAAACAGAAACAAGTCAATAATACCAAAACAACAAGAGCAAGCTTTACATACTGGAGTTTTAAGTTCATAAAATTATCCCCCTTTAGGAATGGTTTAAACTTATATTTGATTAAACTTACTATTGGGTTGTGCTTTGGCCTTTAATTTTCACATTATCTCATTTTCTTAAAATTTGTTATTTTTACATCCTTTTACTATCTATTTTTCTAAGAAGATGACTACCTATAGATTATTATCTTTGAAAAATTATTTACTATTAGTCATCATTACCCTCATTTTGCAATAGGTTTTGGTATTGGTTCAACTAAAATTCAGCATATCTTATCAAAGGTGCCCACATACTTCCATTACAATTTAATCTCCAGATTTCTCCTATCATCTTATCATTATCACTATCATAGTCTTCCCAGCCGGCAACGGTTACTGAATAGTCACCGCTACTAAAGAGATGGGCAAATTTAGAATATTCCAACTTGAAAACACTGGTTTTACTGGTTACCTTTATTGCAGGAACATCTATGTAGGTTTTACCCTTCTTAAGTGTAAGACCTAACCATTTACTTTTTAGTCTATTATAATCGTCATTTGAATATATCTTAACACGTATTTCAAGAGTCTTATATAAGGTCCATACCGCATTATTTAATGGTACTAAATTCTCTCCAGCTATGGCAAGTGTTTCCCTGCTTCCATATAAATTACCGCATTTTACGATAAAACCGGCATTATAATTTTCAGCAAAAACAGAAGATGAAAAGATAATTGTAAAAATCAACAAAAGAATCAAGATACTAAATTTTGTTTTAAAAGTCAAAACTTTTTTCATTTCTGAAACCTCCTAATTTTTTAAAATTAATTTAGACATACATTACTAAAATCGCTATAACTACCAATTTAACATGAAAAACTCTCATTGTTTTAGATTGCCCTGTTCGCTAAATTTGATGGCTCAGATAGCGTTTTCACCAACTCCTTAGGAGTAGTTCCTCCCTCTCCGCGACTATCTGTCTTATAAGTAATGAATTCCTCACTAATATCCTTGGAAGAGATTCATCCAGTTTTCTCATAACCACCGTATTTTCCAAATTATCTAATAGTTAAATAAATTCTTAAAAAGCTCTGACTGCTCGCACTAGATGAGGATATTGCTTATGGCTCTGGTCTTTAACTGTCCTCCAAAAACAATAGGTCCATGCGAGGATTTCAAGGGAACCAGCATTTTCTGTCGAACTCCAATATAATGTATCCCCTGCCTTAAAATTTACTTTAAAATTCCCAACCCTAAAATCTTGAAGGTTTTTATCTATCATTTCAAGTTCCCCCCTCGAAGGCAAAAACCAGTCATCATAACCACCGTAAGCTAGAGCATCGCACAACTGTGCCGCATAAGTTCTTCCTCTACCTTGTTTTTTTATTATTTTCTCTGTGTTGGTCTTCCCGGATCCAATATATTTTCCTGTTCCTCCAATCTTATATTTTGCACTTCCCCATCGTACATCCTTCCACTCTGTAGACGCAGGGGCTGCTTCTAAATAACGCCAACCGTTTGTGTATTTACCCTTATCATAGAAAACCCAACCGCCTGCTGGACCTTTATCACGAATTTTATAAGGAATAAAGTCAAAAATTACTTTAAAATCTATATCTGACTTTAGGTCTTCAATTATGTAGATACCATCTCTATTTGTACTTTTTTTTGTTCTATTTACTTTCCAGCTTTTCACTATTTGACCAGTATCGGGTGTTGCTTTAAAAATTACTTTTGCACCTTCTTTTACCACATCCCCTGAATCAATCAAATAACCCTCTGCGCTCGCTACTAACTTTCCATTTCCTGATTCAACTTTAAAGTTTACTTTATAAGTTTTTGGAGGCGGCACTATTTCTTTCACCTCATTTTTTAAGACATTCACCAACAAATGCTTCTGGATTCCTTCCTCAATCTTCAATTCATATTCTATCTTTTTACCTAAGGCAATGAAGTTTGCACTATAGCTTCCTATAGGAATATTGGAAATTTCCCAAGTTTTTTTAGTTTTATTACCATAATGCTCTTCATTGATATTTAACTTGGGGATTCCGATGATGCAATCAATGGGAATCGTTTCAATTAAAAGAGAACCTACTCTTTGTTTTATTGTATCAGTATCTGCCTCCCCTTCCTGTGTAACATCTAATTGGGGAATGAATTCTTTTACCTCGTAAACATATATTTCATTTACCTTTAAATCAATCTTTACAGATTGAGGTTCAAATCCTTCTTTTACTATCTTTATTTGGTGAGAACCGGCAGGGATATCCTGGAGAATCAAACCACCTAATTCTGAAGAAGTATTACCCACAAAATTGTTATCTAAAAACACGGTAGCACCGGGTTCACATTTTATTTGGATATAGCCAACACCTTGAGCAAAAACAAATAAGCACATTAAGCTTATTACTAAAAGTAAAAGAGAAATAAAAATTACTTTTCTATATTTCATCTTATGACCACCTTTCGTTTAAAAAATATTTAACCTCAATATAATGCTGATATATTATTAATATCGTAAATTCTTTAAAAAACAATATTTAGGATTATAAAACAAATTAAAATGTAAAATTATCTACTATTTCTATATTTTAAGAAGACAATTTATTTATTTTTAACTACTATATGCTATTTATTATTTTAATTTTATAGTTATTTTGTTAAAGTAAAATATAATTTATTATTTCCTCTCAATACTTCAATCACAGATTGTTTTTTTATGCCATTATAAACTCTAATTATTTCATCACGCAACTGATTATAAACGTTAAAATTTTTCCCATCAATTGACATAATAAAATCTCCTATTTTTAAACCCGCTCTTTCTGCAGACGAATTCTCAACTAAATGCGATATTTTATATCTATTTGCTTCATATTGTAAATATATCCCTAAGGATAATATGTTTAGGTTACTTTCATTTACCATGATATGGCCTAAAGTAGAATCTACCGGGGTAGAGTATATATTTAAATATTTAGGCACAGTTCCTGTTTAACAATATATAACATCAATTCGATCTTTACAAATTTTAGCAGGAGAACCAACATCTAATTCAACTTCAATATCTTCAGTCTCAAGAACGCCTTGCAAAAGATCACCATTTGACATTATTACTTTAGTCAGGGGATTTTCTCCACCGATTAGAGTTATTGATTCTACATCATTTAAATTCAAAGGCACCTTGGCATAAGTAGTGGCTATAATAAGCTTTTCATTAAGGATACTGCAACTAAAATAGTCACCATTCTTTAAAGTAATAAATTGACACGCTGGGGGATGCCTCTACGTTCGGCTTCTCGTACCCGAAAGACCACTTTTAAGACTTTTTCACGCCTTACCTCTATCTTAGCATCACTTTGTAATTTGAAGACAAAAACAGGATCATCGATAAAACCTGAGAATCTGTTATTATTAACAGTAATAATCTTTTCAATGTTATTTGCCCCGCCTTCTAAATCTATTCCGGCAATAATCCGATTATTCAATTCAATCTTGGCATAGGATGTCCTTATAGAAAATTTATCATTAAGTACAGTTCCGGTTAATTTATCCCCGTTCCTTAGTAATAAAATATCGGTGTTACTTGGTCTTTCTAAATCCAAAACAATACCTAAGCTTTCAGCATCTTTCTGAATATCTACCTGGGGAGCTGTTTCCTGAGCAAATGGATAGATTGATACTAACATTAACAAAACACTAACTAATAAGACGAATTTAATATACTTCATAATATAAAACCTCCTTTAAATTTTATTTTAATTAAATAACTTAATAAAATTTTATTTCTTTATTTAACTCTTATTACTTTTTACTTTGGAACATCTTGTACTAAAGACTGTACAGATAAACTTATGTTTTCCAGAAAGAGAAAAGTGATAATTATTTAACATCCTCCTTCACAACAAAACTTCTATATTTAAAAAACTTATTTTATAAAATTCACATCAGGAAAGTTACAATTAAATAAATCAAGGGTATCCAAATCACCTCTTGCGCATATACTGTTTTATCTTCTTCCAATTCAGCTATTATTTCGCGATCTGTTGCGGGATATATCTCATAGGTATTCTTGTACAGATGATACCCGGGCTTCATGAAGGCCAGCCTACGCCCACCTGCAAGAACCTCTTCTACTTTTAGAGGAGTTACTCCGATATAGGTATTATCCAGAAAGACTTCGGCCTTTTCGGGAGTAGAATTAATAAAGAGGGTACTATTTCCCACTTTCTGTTTTAAGCTACCTTTTACCTTTTGGATATGTAAGGGTACTACTTCGGCAGTTATCTCGGTATCGTAATAATCCGGCTGTGACAAACGGATGTTGTATTCACCGGGTGCAAGAAGGTCTGTAGATAGGGGAGTTTCTCCAAGATATTCATTATCTAAATAGACTTTAGGTTTTTCAGGATAAACCGAGATATAGACGACTCCTTGGGTAATTTCTTCTTCTAAAGAAGCAGATGGGTCTTCTTTTTTGACTTGAGCTATTCGAGCAAACATAGGGGCAAGAGCAGGCCAGACGGTATTTTCATTCAATCGTTTTCTAAAATCATAGATAAAATTTGACTTGCCTTCTTCCCCTTCCGGCCAGACTTGGTCTAAAAAATCATAGGCCTCATCCGGATGACCGGAAAACATAAAATCCAGCATATAGCGCCAGACCGAGGAATCGATGTAGACATCCTTGTAATTCCAACAATGAGAATCACTCCATTCCTCTTTTTTTACTCTGGCACAACGGTTCTTTACTTCCTCGATAATCTGATTCATTTCTTCTTCTTTTGGTAAAAGCTGATACATTAAGGCTGGAGCCAAAAGATACTCATTATCACAGTATTCATAGACAATCTGGGGGAGGGGTGAACCTGCGTGACAGGCGTGCCAGAAGGTGAAACCGGGCTGATAAGCTATACAATCCAATTTACCATCCTGATTAATATCTACAAACTTTCCTTCGGGCAAAATTTGGATCAGGCTGAATTGATCACCTAAAGAAAAGACGTAACAGAATTGATTAAAGGAAGAATTACCTCCACCACTATGCATAACTAACAGATTGGGAATACCATCACCGGTGACATCATCCCCCGGACTATATAGTTCATCCTCTTTTCTGAGCCATAATGCATACCCTATTTTTGATTGGTAGACTAATTCTTCACCTTTATAGATCTGAAAGACATTCTCTCTATGGGGAGGACCTGAGTAATGGCGGTAGGTGTATTCACCATAAAATTGTTCATTAGTTAGTGTTCCTTCAGAGATGATGATTTCAGCTGAGGATTTTTCTTGGGAATAAGAAAAAGTATGAAAAAAGAGAGAAATTATAAGAAATAAGACAAGGGAATAGAGTATTTTACTTCCTCTTCTTGTAATGTTTAATTTAAAAGAGAAGAAATTCATTTAAAATATCCTATTTAATATTTTTCTTTTTACATATTTCGACATACTAATTGAAAAATCCTTCTTTTTCTGAAAATATTTTAAGGTAAGTGAGTCCTTCAGTATAAGTTAAAGTAAAAACAGATTCGAGTTTTATTCAAATCCCCGGGTTGGTGTCTGAAAGCGTACTTTTATGGGATAAGATAGGTCTTAAGATGAAAAGAGTCAGATCTGGGCATATAGTAATTTCCTTGACTCCTTAAATAATTATCTTAAAGGAAACTGTGCTTCTTTACTTATATTATACTCACATTTAGAAAAACTTACCTAAAATAATACTTCAAGGTTAGACGCGATTTCAGCAGGTACTTTATAATTTCTTCCAATTACTGAATATAACCGTGAATTTATAAAAAAACGGAATAAAGAAAAGATATCTAAATTCTTTAGTCGGAATAACAATAAATCACTATCTGTCCTAATCAGAGAATCCCTTTAGCCTGTCCACGACCCCACCAGAGTAGACCTGATAGTACTAAAAGAATACAAGCTGGTAATGCAATAGACAAAGCTGATCCGCTATATTCCTGCATAATCCAACAGTACAGCTTCCCTAGACCGGCAAATAAAGTTGCCAGTGCCATCGTTGTCACAAAGATACCCTGTTTTTCAGGTTTACTAGAAGCCATTAAGCTACCTATGCCCAGTGCCATGAGCACACCTCCAGACCATCGTACCCAGCTCCATTCAACAGGATTTACTCCTGATAAGCTTGCCAATAGGCCAGGAACAAAAAAGAACCCGAATCCATAGAAAAATGCTACAACCGCGGAAACTATCAAGGCAACTTTCAATATTTTAACATTATCGTCTTGAGCCATTACACTTCACTTCCTTTCTTCTTACTAATATAAAGGGCCTGAAATCGCGTCTAACTCTTTATATCCGAACTTACTATTTATTTTAAAATTCTCTAATAATGTCTTTTATCTTTCTTCTAATTATTCATAACCTAAATTTCTCATATCTTTCTATATTTTAATACAACAGAAATCCTCAGAAATCCTTCTTTTTCTATAAAATAATTTATAAAACAAAAAAGCCCTTCAGCAAAATGCCAAAGGGCTGAGAATGTCAGGCTCCCCAGGTCGGTGTCTGAAAGCGTGCTTTTATGGGACAAGATCAGAATTCATATATACAGGATAAAACACGGAAAATTAAGTATATCTCCTTTGAATCCATAATATAAAAACCTTTAAGATAGATGCAAAGGAGCTTGAAATTATCTAATATCCTTATTACGGAATAGCAAGTTGATAACAGACTTTTTAATCCTGGTGATTAGCTGTTGGCTATAAGAACAAGGCTGGGACTCTTTTGTGTTTAATCAATAAGGTACCGTTTAAAAAGAGTCCACTCCCCGCTCTCAACTGCAACGCTTTGTTAGGTTTTGTTATTATGCTCCACAGTGATGAAATCCCTATCCCTTCGATAGAGGTTATATTCAAGCAGATTCAAGAGCACGTTTTTCCCATTGTTCGACGTTTACACCTTTAATTAAAAGCCAGAAGGGCCATACCAATTCCGCCCAACCCGTAAACTGTCTAATCGGTGGGAAGTTGGGAAAAAGAAAGAATGTAACAAAATCTATCAGATAACCTAAACCTGCAATTATCAACAAGATGCCCAGAACTCTGGGAATGTAGCCCGACTTGAAAACTAAATAACCAAAGGGAAATAACCAAAGGCCCCAAAATATACCGGCGATAAAAAATCCACGTTCGTGCAAATCAAGAAATAACATCACTTGAGCAGGCAACTGACCTGCTGTGAATGCTGTCAAGTAGTCAGCACCGCTCGATAGCAGCAGGACAGCAAATCGGTTAAGCTCGTTGAGCATTGCGATAGGGACACCGACCAGATAGAATATAACCATAAGCAAGGCATGATTTTTGTTAACTGGTTTGAGTAACTTGTATAAAACTAGAACCAACAATATATGACCTATCTGGATCAATAAAGCGCTCCCAATACTGAGACGGAATAGCGATTCAGAAGCCATGATATTATTGACTGTTGCTACGGCATCTCCGGGCACAATAAGATTGGGCGAACCCATATTATGCCGAAGATAGCGAATGGGAACATAATCAGAGACAGGAGCCCTGCAATTCTTGCGGTCTTATTGATTTCTTTGGTAGTCATCGTTTTTTCTCCTTTTTTTAGAAAAGTTATGAACTGTTAGACAATTGTTTTTACTCAAAATTTCAGTTTTTAAATAGTCCCTTATACTAACTACCTATAAGCTTGTAGGTATTTCATAAGTAATCTTTCCACATCTCGACCTGATGGGGATTATAAGGACTACTGCAGCTACTTTTTTAGTATATTCGACTATCTATATTAAAAATCCTTCTTTTTAATAAAATAATTTATAAAAATAAAAAAGCCCTTCAGCAAATGCCAAAGGGCTGGAAATGGTCAGGCTCCCCGAATAAAAAGAGAATCGAGTATTGTAAAACAATTCAAATAAGTCAAGGTCGACAAGTTTTTTTGGTATATTAATTGTTATACAAATCACTTACTACTCTTTCTTAATTGCTGCCTTGATTTGTTTCCTCATTTCCGGATCTTTCAGTTGTTCATCGGTAAAACCGTGGGCTTCTTTAGCATGCTTATCCGCGTCTGCCATTAGTTCTTCTTCAGTCTCACCACGTGCTACGTAGTGACAATCTTCCCCTAAATCTCGACAAGATAAGGTCAGTGCCATATTTACCACCTCCTATTGATTGATAATATAGTGCCTTTCAGAAAACTCTGAAACCCTTGTCTTGCAAGGCTTTTAGAGTACCTCTATTTTATTCTTCACCTCCACCCTTGAAACCCTTATCTAATAAGGGTTTTGGGAAGGTTATCGATTAATTTCTACCCATTTTATCGATTTTTTAGAGGGTTGGAGGTGAATTTTTTTAACCTTCTAAAGTTTTCTGAAACCCTCATCTCTATTTTAAGCAAACATTTTGCTAATCTGAATTTGATTTCACCTCCACCTACCTTTTACCCTATAATATTTTAAGAATATTGTTTTTTAGTTCTAGCAACTTTCAGAAAAGTAGGGGGTAATACTATGAATAGGTTTAAGGCAAACCAGAAACTTCTTTTTAAAGCTGAAACTGTTTTTAATTTAAGACCTTTAGAAAAATACGAAATTCTTTTCTCTTTTCTTAATACCTCACCATTGGAGATACTGTATCCTTCTACCGGCAGACCGCCTATTCCCTATAAAGCTTTACTAAAAGCCCTTATTTACAAAAACATTAAAAATATATCTTATCTTTCTGATCTGGTAAGAGACCTTCAAGATAATCCTAATTTAGCTTTAGTGTTTGGTTTTCATCCTCTTCGTCTACCCCAGGTGGAGAACTTTTCGGCCTTTTTAGGAGATACTGAAAATAGGATCTTCCAGGAAATGAGAGACTCTCTGGTAAGCAAGTTAATCGAGCTTAAAGAGATTAAGGGAACTTATCTTACTTTCGACTCCTCTAATATCCCGGTTAAAGTTAAAGAGAACAACCTCAAGACTTCTGTCAAGGACAGATTTAGTAAGACCAAGAGACCCAAAGGAGATCCGGAATCTCGTCTTAGTATCATGGTCCATTTCCCCAAGCCCTTTCAGAAAGAGATCAAATATTTTTGGGGCTACCGGAATTTTGTCCTCTCTGACGCCTTATCTGAATTACCCATTTTAGAAGAAACCAGGGCAGCCAATGTAGTAGACAGTAAAGTAATTATCCCTCAGCTTGAATTGGCTAAAGATAGATTCGACCTTAGTATCTGTGCGGTAATCGCTGATGCGGGCCTTGATTCGGCAAAAGTCCTTTCTTTTATTATCAATGACCTTAAGGCCAAGCCCTATATTGCTCGAAATCTAAGAAGGGAGAAAGACCATAAAGTTTCCTCAACCGGTAACCGTATCTGCTTAGCAGGATTTGAGATGTTATATTGGGGCAAATTTAAAGAAAAAGGAAGAACCAGAGTCAAATTTGTTTGTCCTATTATCCATTCCAAAAAGTTCAGAAAAGAACATCCCTTCTGTCCTTGGATGCACCCCCAGTTTACCAAAGGCACAGGTTGTTTTGCCTATACTCAGGTACTTGGCGAAGATATCCGCAAACAGATTGCCTATGGTACTCCGAAATTCAAGAAAGTTTATAATCTTCGCAGTGGGTGTGAAAGGATATTTTCCAGGTTACTTGACCTTTGTATGCAAAATCCGAGTGTCAGAGGACTCCGGGCTGTTTCTAATCACTGTACTATTGCCCATATTACTGTTCTTCTGGTTGCCTTGACTGCTGCTAAGACAGGTAACAAAGATAAGATTCGCTTTGTAAAATCTTTCCTTCCTAATATTTAATTTTTAAAGAGCGAGTTTTCTGAAAGCCTATTTTAAATAGGCCATTTAAACTGGTGGCATGGCAGCTAATTTTCCAGTGCAAAAGAAGTTCGCCGATAAGTAGCTCATGGTTTTTCTGACCAACCAAACCTTTCTTTTTCTAATCTCTTCCCGGCTTGATATACCTCTCGATAACTGTTCTCTTTGACCGGTTTAATGCTATTTTTATCAACAAAAACCAACTTAAACTTATTTTCTTCGAGTATTATTATCAGTTCGTCAACTTCGCCATTCTTTAAATCATAACAATAAACTTCGTATAATTAATATCTAAATGAAATATTTATATTTATAACCTAATTCTTGTGTCTTTCCCCAAAATTTGGAAATGTCTTCCTTTTTGGGATGCCTAAAATATTTATGAATATACTTTAAACTCATAATCATAAAATGAATAGATACAAAAATAGACCTCATATCACAATCTTCTGACTCTGGTCCCCAAAGTACTTTTTTGAGTAATCCCTTTTTATTATATACCAAATATCTTCCCGATAAATCAGGTAAAGAATGTATCCCAACCGACGCAATACGATAAAATAATAAATAATGTTGTCTTATGGCTCTTGAACCTATTTTATTCACTCTTTCCTCTAAACTTATTGCTATTGGCTTATTATTCTTATCAAATATATTTTTAATCTCTAAGTTACGAAGAATATTTATTAAATCTTTTTTCATTTCACTATATGATTTTTTTTTAAAATATTTCTCTTTATAGCTTTTAGTAAAATACTCTTTGTTTTCAGGATCGTTCACTGTATTTATAGTTTTTAATGCATTTATTATTTCCAAAGAATAAAATCTTTTTGCTTCATCTAAGCCCAAAACACAATAACAAACGTTTACCATTTCCTCGAACAAAATTCTGCATAAATTTTCTGCATTATTACAAAAATGGTGTCTAAATAACTTATAAATAGCCTGAAAAGTAGTTAAGGATTTATTAAATATTCTAATTATTATCGCCCCTTGAAAATCATCATTTTTCACTCCGATTTTAGACTTTATTTTATGTAAAAAATGATTAAATTCTTCATAAAAATCAAAAACTTCATTATACTTTGCCAGCAGATTATCTTCATATTGTTTAATGCCTTTTCCCAAAAACCCATATTCGTTTATTGGCATTTTTACCCCCTTAAAGTAGTACACGAAATATTCTGATTCATTATAATAAAAAATCTTTTCAAGAAAAAGTTATATTAAATGTTGAGACCTAACCTCATTTATTTTGTAGGTCCATCATTCGGTATTGGCTTAAAACCACCACTATATACTTTTTCTTCCTCTTCAAGTATTTTAACGCCACCAGAATATGTTTTTGTTTCAAACTCTATTGGCTCATAATTACTTTTTTCTGTACTACTTTTCTCATAATCTATTTTACGCCACTTATCTCCAGGAAAATAATACGCTTCGCCTGTAATTCTATTTATCTTTACTAAAATATTAGAACATGTATGAGTATATATATTTAATGTAGGCCAGAATAAGATACTATATATTACAATTAATAGAAAAATAATGAGAATCTTTTTTATATCCATATAAAAACTCCTTATTAAAATTTGGATGATTTAATTCTTAATAAGCAATCATTATCTGATAAGGTAAACGAGTTTCAACAACTAAAATAATGTGACAGGTGATGGTTCTTTGTCACACTTTGATCCTTCCGGAATCAATCCACTCTTTTATTATCTCTCTCCTTTTTTCTTCCAGGACAACCTCGAGTAATTTTGAAGTTGTTCTTTTGATTCTTCCCTTATCAAGTTTTTCTTTCCAAAAATCTGGTAGTCTGTTTTCTGTTTCTATCCTTATTTTTTCCTGTTGTGAAGGATCAGGTGAATTATAAATTTTCTCTATGAAGTGATAATGTTTGAAATGTCGGAATCAGATAATACAACTTATTAGGATAAGCATTTTTAATAACTTTCATAAATTACCGCTTTTAATTCCATTTCTAATTAGTGAATTAAAAGTTGATGAATTTTCAATATCTTTTTTAAGCTTATCGAGATCTTTCTTTTTGCATTTTTCCATATAAATGTTTATCCTATCCTTTAATTCATAAGGAAGAGGACGATCGTTTCCTTTTGTATGTGTAGTATCGTCTGGGTCTCCAAACATTGGAAAAAATTTCCTTATTTTTTTTGCAGCCTCTAGTGAAGCCTCCTCCACACTACCAGCATCGCTCTTTGCTATTTCATCAATAAAAAGCGCCGTCCTACTATTTTCATCAACTTTTATCATCATCCACCGTTCATAATCATGCATATTCCACCACCATTTGATATCTTTATCTCGTACACCCTCTATCCTCTTTTTTGCTAACATTTCTTTAGTTTTCTCATCAATTGATTCTGCTTCTAGTAAGAGATCACCATAATTTTGAGGGAGATTTTTAGTATTTCCCTTTAACGATTCCTCTTTAGCTAACTGAAACATATCCTGAAAATGTTTTTTTGCCTGGTCTAAAGACATTCCCATAGTTTTTTGAAAAATAGGTATATATAATTCTTTAAGTTGTTTTTCAATATCTGATGATGATCTAAATAACTTTGAAAATAGTCCCATGCTATCCTCCTTTAAATATAAGATAAAATACAATTTTTTTTCTTAAATATTCCTCCGGGAATTGCCAATTTTCTCTTATTGCCTTCACTAAATAAACCGCTTTATCATCAGCATTAGAATAATTAATTGCCTCAATGCATTTTTCTATTTATGACGGTTCTTTACCACACCACACTTCAAGAATATATACTCACCTTATTAAAATTAAATTACTACTAGCAGTCAAAAAATTAATCTTTTTCAATTTTTCTTCATCCTAATATTACTACAACAAAAGCCTTGCAAAATCCTTCTTTTTTGGAAAAAAAGTTATTAGATATTGGATAAAAAAGGAAAGATGGATTCCCACTTTCGTGGGAATGACAAAGAGGAGTGTGGGAATGATATGAGAGAAGGGGGAAATAAATTTGTATTAAAATGTTTTAAATAAAAAGGGTTTTTTGATTTGAATGGCGAATTATAATTATATGGGTAATATTAGATTTTAAATAAAAGGGGGACACGCTTTACTTTTTATCTTGCATTAAATACAGGAATATAAAAGAAGAATATCCCCCTTTGCCGGGATAAAATTATAGTAAATTATATACAATTAGAGGAAAAAATTATGTTTAAAAATTTTTATAAGTTTACCTTATTTCTTATTTTAATATTTTACTTATCGGTTTCCCCTACCCTCGCCTATTATAATGAAGATAATGGGGAAAAAACGGAATACTTTATATCTATCAATACGATGATAGAATTTAGCTTTGCAGATAAAATAATTATTAATGAAGAAGGAAAAATTGAGATGAAAATAGAAAAAGACCTGGAATTAGAGGAATTAATATTGAAGGCTAAAAAAAGAGGATTAAAATTTGGCCTGGCTTTAGGAGGCGGCTCAGCCCGGGGATTAGCTCATGTAGGAGTTATTCAGGTTCTGGAAGCTTATAATATCCCTATTGATATAATTGCCGGTACCAGCATCGGTTCAGTGGTGGGTTCTCTTTATGCTGCTGGAGCTTCTATTGACCAGTTAGAAGAAGCTGCTCTCTCGATGAAGAAAAGTAAAACGCTTTTTTTAATAGACCTTGCCCTTCCTCATTCAGGTCTGATAAGTG
>Ga0209979_1002208_pt1 | contig 19125 bp, 17 predicted proteins | sample AnhtaG_FD_183114 | JGI IMG/M metagenome (GOLD analysis project Ga0209979, IMG submission 183114) | Deep subsurface microbial communities from Anholt, Denmark to uncover new lineages of life (NeLLi) - Anholt_01485 metaG (SPAdes) (version 2) | ecosystem: Environmental > Aquatic > Marine > Oceanic...
TAAAATTCAGATGACCCTTTATAATATTCCCATATTTACAGGGGTTAATATTAGTCCTAAGATATTAGACAAACTTTCTAAAATGGAAAATATTATTGCTATAAAAGAAGAAGCAGAACTTAATCCTAAACAGATGACCGACTTCATTAATGTTACCCCAGATAATTTTGTAATTTATTGTGGGGATGACAGTATGATTCTTGAAGCATTTGCCCAAGGAGGAGCAAAGCGAATAGGAGGAATAATCAGTGGTGCTTCTCATATAATAGGGGTTAAATTGAAAAATATGATTGAAATGTTTCTTGAAGGTAAAGTTCAAGAATCAGCAAAAGCACAGCAAAAGTATTTACCTTTCTTTAGGAGTTTAGGGCAAAATGGCCGTTCTAACCCTTGTTCTCTTCTAAAAGAAGCTATGAAAATGATAGGTTATAATGCAGGGATTCCTCGTCTACCTTTAACTCCGGGTACCGAGGAGGAGATAGCAGAGGTTAAGAAGGTTATGAAAAAATTGGAGATAATTTGATGGATGTGAATTATTAATAATTATGGTGATTAAAAATAAAAATAATTCAAATTGATTTGGAGGGGTGCAGTCCACTACCGGCTTTTAGTATCTACGGTAAAGATGTCCAGGATCAAGATGATACTACTATCCCTGACGATGTAGAACAAAAGCTATTACAGTTTGCCAAAGCTGGACTGGCTGTTGCTACTATGAAAGGAAAATCTTATCTTTCTATCGGTGGTGTCTCTATGGGAATAGCCGGTTCCCAGGTTATCCCCGGTTTCTTCCAGGATTATCTGGGGATGAGAAACGAATATGTAGATATGACCGAGATTATACGAAGGATAGAAGAAGAAATATATGATAAAGAAGAATATGAAAGAGCTCTTCGTTGGGTTAAAGAGAATTGTCCAGAAGGAGAAGATAGAAATAGAAAAGAATTAAGACATTCCCGCCAACAAAAAGATGCCGAATGATGCTACCGGCCAGCAGAAGGAAGACGGAAAAGCAGCCCTGAAACCCTTCTGGGAGATAACTGAAGAAGAAGTAAAAAGATGCCTGGAAAACACCAGATGGAGTCCAGCTAATTTAGAATATTTTCGAGGAGAAGGTTATTCCTCAACTTTTTACACCAAAGGTGTAATGCCAGTCACTACGGTAAGAATAAACCTCATAAAGGGATTAGGGCCGGTAATCCAGATTGCTGAAGGATATACGGTAGATCTACCTCCTGAGGTTCACCATATATTAGATGAGCGCACCGATCCTACCTGGCCAACCACCTGGTTTGCCCCTCGTCTAACCGGAGAAGGAGCCTTTAGGGATGTCTATTCGGTGATGAATAATTGGGGAGCTAATCATGGGGCTATCAGTTATGGTCATATAGGAAAAGATCTCATCACCTTAGCTTCTATGCTCAGGATACCGGTAGCTATGCACAATGTCCCTGAAGGGCAGATCTTCCGACCCAAAGCCTGGGCTTCTTTTGGCACTTCTGATTTAGAAGGAGCAGATTTTAGAGCATGTGAAAATTTTGGCCCATTATATGGTAGAAAATAGAAGGAGGACTATCAAAAATAAATATGCCCTGGGCTTAGACTCTGGTACCTTAAACCGAAGAGCAGTATTAGTTAGTGTAAAAGAAGATAGTTAAATTTAAATATTTTAAAAGGACTGGGGAAATGAATAGGGAAATAAAAAAGTTACTTAAAATTGTTGAAGAGAAAAAAAGAATAGATCCCCAAGGAAAGGATAGAATTGCTGATGTTTTAGAAAATAGAGAAGTAGATGCTTTACCCTTAATTTTTTGGAGACCTCAAAATATTTCTGTTCCTGGAAAGACTTATGATATGGAAGAGCAGTTTTATGATAAAAAAGCTTTAAATGCCTTTGGAGGAGGTTTTGTCCATTTCTGTGGAAAAAATGATTATTTATTAGAGTCTTTTTTAAACTTAAATGAGGTACGAGCAATTAATTTAGGTAATCCTGAAATGTATAATTTTGATATCACTATGCAAAAGTTTGTAAAATATAGAAAATGTTATTTCGGTTTGTGGCCTAAAGAAGATAGCGAAACTTTGGAGGGATATATCCATAGAATAAAAAGAGCTACTGATGGAGGTAAAAGAGGTCTTATACTTCATTTTGATGAAGTTATGTTTCCCGAATGTTCTTGCCAGGATATTTTACAAAAGTGGAGAAAAATAATGAGTTGTTGAAATAGATGAAAATGCGAAAAATTTAGATTATAATATAAATATTAACTAAGAATTGTTTGAAGACATGGTAAAGTAAGATATATTAATTTTGATAGTAATTAACAAAAAAGTAAGCAATAAAAAATGCAATTAACAACTAATTTACTAATTAGCTCCACTACAAAGGAGGTGTTGAAGAGGGTATTAAGAGATTTTTAATAGTAAGCATGTAGACAGGAAGTATTTTAGCTTAAAAAAATAATTAAAAAAGGAGGATTTCAAAATGAAATTCAGAAAGCTAGAAATTATTTTGGTTGTCTTTGCTTTACTCTTGACTTTTAGTTGTGTAAATGTCTTTGCTGCTGATGTTAAATTAACTTGGTCCTCAATAAGTGTACCCGGAGATGCTCATACAGAAGCGATGAAGGTCTTCAAAGAGGAAGTGGAGAGACTTTCAGCTGGAAAAATAACTGTAGATCTCTATATTGCTGGTGCAATATATACCCAGGAAGGAGAATTAGCAGCCTGTCGAGAAGGAACCTTAGATGTGGCTTATTACAGTGATGCTTGGTTAGCAGAATTCGTTCCATATCTCTCTATGTTCAGTGCAGTCTATACTTTTAGTAGTTATAATCATATGACTAAAGTATTGAATGGTGAGATTGGGAAGAGAATTTTTGATGAAGTTGCTCAAAAAACTGGGGTACGTCCTCTGGCTGCTTTCTATCTAGGTACAAGACAGCTCAATGTGGTAGAAAAAGTAGGTCCAGTTAGAACCCCTGAAGACATGAAAGGTGTAAAATTGAGAACACCTGACAGCCCCACCTGGATTGCTTTAGGTAAAGCCTTGGGTGGCAGCCCTACTCCTATGAGCTTTGGGGAAGTCTACATGGGGTTAAAAACTGGTACTATCGAAGGTCAAGATAATCCACTTCCTACTGACAAAGTGGCTAAGTTTTATGAGGTAACCAAATATATAATTCTTACTGATCACGTAGTCAATTCCGTATGGCCAACTATAAATGAAAAGAAATGGCAGTCATTGAGTGAGGTAGATCAATTAGTAATCCGTATGGCCATAGAAAAAGCAAGAGAATTCTGTGATGAGACTAACCTGAAAGCTGAAGCAGAGTTACTTGATTTCTTCAGAGAGCAGGGACTGATTATTATTGAGGATCCAGATAAAGAAGCCTTTGCCGCCTATGCCAAGAATTCTTATGCCACAGAAAGCAAAGATATTTCCAAAGATTGGGATATGGATCTATACGAAGAAGTTCAGGCACTAAAATAATCAATAAGACTAGTTAAACAATTTTGTTGGAAAAGAACAAGAAGGGTTTCATTAATTATGATGAGACCCTTCTTGTTAAAGGAAAAAACATAGTTATGAAAAAAAAGAAATTTTGGAAGCGATTAGGAATATTTATTCTGGATTTTTTTGAAGTATTTACACCAGCACTTATTTTTTCTTTATTATTTATTGCTTTTATGGTTCAAGTATTTTTCCGTTATTTTTTAGTTCCTCTTACCTGGCCGTTAGAATTTACACTTATAGCTTTTATCTGGACAACTCTATTTGGAGCATGCTTCGCCATGCGTGATTCTTCTCATGTAAAGTTTGGCCTAATTTATGATATGGCAAAACCTAAAACTAAAATATGGATGAGAATTATTGGAAATTTCTTATTAATTATCTCCTTCTGTATTGCTCTATTTCCTACTTATCGATATATTGATTTTATGTCTTTTAAGAGATCTAATGTGCTTAAGATTCCTATGAATATAGCTTTTAGCCCTTTTATTGTATTTATGCTAATTATGATTGGTCGATTGGGTTACGATCTATATATTGATATTAAAAAGCTATTAAGAGGAGAAGTTTAGTATGAGTTTTCCACTATTTATCTTTTTATTATGTTTTATCTTAACTTTTATATTAAGGATACCTATTGCCTTAGGGATGCTAATGAGTTCGATCTATTATTTTGCCCTTGCTCCGGGTCCTGCTACTGGAGTACAAATGGCTGCGACTCAATTCCTTACTCAGCTTAATGTAAAATTTATCCTTATCGCAGTTCCTCTCTTTGTTTTTGCTGCCAAAGTAATGAATACTGGGAAAGTTACCGAAATGGTTTTTAGATTTGCCAATACTTTAGTAGGTAAATGGAGAGGAGGAATGGGTCATGTCAATGTGGTTGCTTCTATCATTTTTTCCGGAATGACCGGTTCTGCAGTTGCTGATGCTTCAGGTTTAGGTATTATGGAAATAGAAGCTATGAGAAAACATGGTTATGCAGATAGTTTTAGTTGTGCAATTACTGCTGCTTCAGCAACTATTGGACCCATTTTTCCACCTAGCATTCCTATGATTTTTTATGCTATGCTCTCTGGTGCTTCCATTGGTAATCTATTTCTGGGAGGTATGGCGCCAGGTATATTAATTGGTCTTGCTTTAATGGCTTATATTGCCTATATAGCCAAAAAGCGAAATTACCCTAGGGGAGAGAAATACACTCTAAAAGAATTTATCAGAACTACAACTATAGCATTTCCGGCTCTTTTAACCCCGGTTATATTGCTTGGGGGTATTTACAGTGGCATTGTTACTCCAACTGAGGCTGGCGCCCTGGCTGGATTCTATGCTGTTATTATTTCATTTTTTGTTTACCGAGCTTTAGGTTTAAAACAATTAATTGAGGTTATTATTGATACCATAAAGACAACAGGTACTCTAACTATTATTGTTGGTGCTGCCTTTTCCTTTTCTTATATTGTTGCTATAGAGCATATTCCAGACATGTTTGCCAGTATTCTTTTAGGAATTACTACCAATAAGTACCTATTACTTTTAATTATTAATATCCTTTTTATAGTCTTGGGAATGTTTATTGATACCATGTGTATTACTCTGGTATTTATTCCCATGGTCTTACCGCTGGTAAAATCTCTGGGAATTGATCTGGTTCATTTTGGGGTAGTGATTGTACTTAATATGATGATTGGTTTATCTACCCCTCCTTTTGGTATGTTACTTTTTATCGTATCCGGCATTTCTGGTACCTCTCTTAAGACAATTATAAAAGAAATCTTCCCCATGCTTTTAGTGCTTATTGGTGTTCTTTTCTTGATTACCTATGTACCGGTCATTGTAATGTTTATTCCTGATACTTTTGGAAGATAAAAGAGCGGGTAAAACATTATCAAAAAATATAATGCGTGTCGCAAAGGTATTTTAAAAAATAATAGAAAATTTAATTCTTTAAAATATGATAAAAATATAAAAATCAATTTTGTTTAGAGGCAAGTAGATGGCAATACTAAAATTAAGAAATCATATTCCCATAAGTGCTCCTGCAAGGAGAGAAGTTGCTAATGGAACAGAATCAGATATGCGAGTTTCTTTAGGTTTTGAACCAGCTTGGTTTCATCAAAGATGTGGGATTGGTTTTTCAAAAAGGTGGCATCAAGATCCATTTTATCGCTATAATAGTTTGGTAAAAATGAAAAGAGAGCTGTGCCAGAGATTTCCGTCGATTTCTTACTGGAATGAGGATTACAAAGATGATTTGTCTACTATTTCTGGATGTTATGGCGCTTATGTTATTCCCCAAGTGTTTGGCTTTCCTTTAGTATATAGAAAGGATAGATGGCCAGAAATTGATAAAAATAAAGAGAAATTATCAGTAAAGGAAATTGAAAAATTGAATGTTGATAATATTCTTTCAAGCTCTTTTGCAGAAGAAATTTTTCATCAAATGGATATAATCGAAGCAGAATGGGAAAAAATTCATGGATATTTAAACTGGCAAGGTGTTCTCAATAATGCTTTTCACTTGAGAGGTGAAAATATTTTTACTGATTTTTATGATAGACCAGCTTTTGTACATTATTTTTTCTCAATAATTAGTGATGTAATGATCAGATTAGCCCAAAAAGTTCAAAAAAGACAGCGAGAATCCGGATTTTATGTTAACCATTTTTGTGTAAGTAATTGTACAGTAAATATGGTATCTCCAAAAATTTATCGAGAGTTTCTTTTCCCTTATGATAGGAGGATTGCAGAAATTTTTGAAAGATTTGGTATGCATACTTGTAATTGGAATGTTACGCCATATTTAGAAGAAATAAAAAAATTACCCAAGGTTGGTTATCTGGATATGGGAATAATGTCTGATATGAAAAAAGTTAAAAAGATGTTTCCTGACACAAGAAGAGCTGTGATGTATTCACCAGTTCGGCTGCAGGAGGCAAGCTTAGATGAACTTAAGAAAGATATGGAAAAAATATATAATGAGTTGTCTCCCTGCGATATTGTGATGGCAGATATTCAAGCTACAACTTCTGATCAGAGAGTGAACCAATTATTAAAAATATGTAAGAATCTTGAATCAAGAAAAGATAAAGAATAAAAATATTTACTTGAAATAATTTAATAGATTGTGGGAAATAACTTAAAGTTTTGAAATTTCCTCATTTAAATTAGAAATAAACAGAATAAAAAATATATTTTACTTACTAAGCTATGAGGAGGTCTAATGAATGATAGATATTACAAATAAGAAAAGATTAGAAGGTGTTATTCCTGCCTTAATTTTGCCTGTAAATGAAAATGGAAAAATTAATTTCAAATTTTTAGAGAAACAGACTGCCTATCTTATTTCGGCAGGTATAAATGGTCTTTTTATTAATGGAACGACAGGTGAAGGAGCCTGGTTAACTACAGATGAAAAAGTACAAGTATTTAAGGTGGTAAAAGAAATTAGTGAAAGGAAAATATTTCTTTGTGCAGCATGTCTTCAACCCTCTACTGAAATGGTGATTAATGAAGTAAGAGTTTTTGAGAAATATGAACCAGATTATATTGTTGCTGTGGCTCCTTATTATTATAGTGTTTCACAAGATGTAATTATAGAGCATTTTAAGAAGATTGCTCAAAGCAGTTCCATTCCTATAATTATGTATAATATTCCTCAATGTACACATAATAAAATAGAACTAAGTACAATGTTAAAACTTGCTAAAGAAGAGAATATTGCTGGTATAAAGGATAGTTCTGGAGATTTTATATCTTTTACGCGAGGAGCATATACACCAGTACTTGAATCTTTTTCTTGGATCCAAGGTGAGGATTATTTGGACGGACCTTCTTTTAATTGTGGGGCTGATGGAATTGTTACTGGATTGGGGAATTTGTTTATAGATCCTTATGTAAGGATGTATGAACAGGCAAAAAAAGGAAATTATCAGGAAGTTAATGAAATGCAGAAGAAAATTACTGAATTATATGAGATGATACAGATTAGTGGAGGAAAGGTAATCCCGGCAATTAAAGCTGGTGTGGAGTTATTGGAAAGAAGCACGAAATGGATGAAAATGCTTTCTCTAACTTTAGGTGACGAAGATATAGAGAAAGTAAAAAGAGTGATTATAAAACTTGGTTTACTCAGCGAGAAATAGAAGCTAAAAGGGATTATAAATTAGAAAAGTTATTTTAAAAAATTGTATAGTATATCCTTGACAACTCATATTGGAAATTTGACAAGATATTATATTAATGTTATATTTTAGTCAAATAAAATTTTAAAAATTGAATTATTGAAACTCGTATAAACTTCTGAATATGGCAGGAGTGTTTCTACCAGGTGACCGTAAATCACGACAGGCTACGAGTGGAAGTGCACCTTAGGGATTCGCTCATTCTAGTTTTAGTTTATATTTGAAAAGATGGGGATTGGAATGAGATTAGAACCAAGTGGTGCAAAGTATATTTATTTATACTACACCGGAGGGTTAAAATCCCAGGCGGAGAGGTTCCACTCTGATTGATGGAATTTCTGTTGTCTGGGTTTTTTATTTATTATTTAAAGAAAAGCTAAAAAATAGAAGATATAAGGAGGTAGGATATGGATAAAGTAGCGATAATAATGGGAAGTATATCAGATAAAGAAACTATGAAAAAAGCAGCTGAAGTATTAGACGAATTAGGTATTTCTTATGAAATAAAAGTGCTTTCTGCTCATCGGACCCCTGATTTACTGTTTGAATATATTGCACAAGTAGAAGAAAATGGATTTAAAGTAATAATTGCCGGGGCTGGGGGAGCAGCTCATCTTGCCGGAGTAATTGCCTCTAAGACTCTTTTACCGGTTATCGGAGTACCTATAGAAACAAAAACCCTGGGAGGTCTTGATTCCCTATTATCTATAGTCCAGATGCCGGGAGGCGTTCCAGTTGCAACAGTAGGGATAGGAAATGCAAAAAATGCCGGACTTATGGCAGCACATATATTAGCTATTGAAAATTCTAAAATTAAAGAAAGACTTAAAGGTTATAGAGAAGCTATGGTTCGGAAGATAAAAGATATTAAAATACAGTAATATGTAATAAGTAATGAGTAACAAGTTTCGGGTTACAGGTTGCAAGTTTAGAGTTTATAAATTTCCTTTATCCGGTTATTGTGTGGAGGTTCTCCTCTTGTCATTGCGAGGAATGAAATGACGAAGCAATCTCAACACGAGATTGCCGCGCTCTGATAAATCAGAGCTCGCAATGACATAAAACAAAATAAACTGAAAATTGGGGATCGGTACCGAAAACTTGTATTTAAAACTAACGACTAATTTAATTGGTAAATTGGGTAATTAGTAAGCTGGTTAATTTATTGAAAGGAGTATTGATTAATGGGCAGTGTAAAAGATTTAATAATATTAGAAAGACCATTAAAAAACAAAAGTGGAAGAGGAAGGTTTGTATTTTCAGATCGTTATTCAGTCTTTGATTGGGGGGAGATGCCTGACCATATTCCTAACAAAGGTAAATCTTTGTGTATTTCTTCTGCTTATTTTTTTGAGAAACTGGAGACTATGGGGATAAGGACTCATTATTTGGGTTTAATAGAAAATGGTCAATTAAAAAGAATATCCGATATCAGGGTTCCTGTAGATATTATGGAAGTTGAGTTGCTTCGGGTATTAAAACCACCAAAAACAGCCAATGGTTATGATTATTCAGATTATAAAAAAGAGGATAATAATTTTTTAGTTCCCTTAGAAATTATTTTTCGTAATTCTTTACCTGCAGGTTCAAGTGTATTTAAAAGGTTAAAAAAAGGGGAATTAGAATTAGAAGAATTGGGTTTAGAAAAGATGCCCATTCCTGGAGAAAATTTAGAAAAACCCTTTTTAGATGTTTCTACTAAGCTTGAGGAAAGTGATCGCTATATGAACTGGAAGGAAGCAAAAAGAATTACTAATTTCAGTGAGGACCAATTAAGTGAAATTAAAAATATGACCATTACAATCAATAAATTAATAACCGAAAAAGCTGATCGAATTGGTTTGAAATATGAAGATGGAAAAATTGAGTTTGGGTTAGATGATAATAAAAAATTGTTAATAGTAGATGTTTTAGGAACATTGGATGAATGTAGATTTACTTTTAAGGAAATGCCTATAAGCAAAGAAATTGCCCGCCTTTATTACCGGAAATCTTCCTGGTATCAAGAAGTATTGACAGCTAAAAAGAAAAATATTTATAACTGGAAAAATAAAGTAAAATCAGAACCTTTGCCTTTGCCTGACAGGTTAAAAGAACTTATATCTATGGCTTATTGTGCATTTGCTAATGAAATTACCGAAAGAGTTTGGTTCCCTAAAATTCCAGCAATGAAAGAGATATTAGAAGAAGTTATTTCATTTATATAAAATAGGTGTGTTTAAGAGCTGAATTGTGTATAAATAGTTAATTGGTTAGTTAGTTATTTAGTTAGCTGGTTAAAAAAAATACAAGAGAGAGTAAAGAAGTAGGGGCGTATTGCATACGACCACAGGAAACAAAAGAAAAGTAGAGGCACGGCGTGCCGTGTCTTCTTGTACTATAATTTTAAATTTAAAAGGAGTTAGCGATGAATAATCAAGAAGGAAGAAATTTAAAAAAGATATTAGAAGAAAATGATCTCACTGACAGTGAATATAAAAAAATTATAGAAACCTTAAAAAGAGAGCCGAACGATGTCGAGTTAGGACTTTATTCGGCAATGTGGTCAGAACACTGCAGTTATAAAAGTTCAAAACCAGTATTAAGCATTTTCCCTACTCAAGCAGAATGGGTTCTTTTTGGTCCGGGAGAAAATGCTGGAGCTATCGATATTGGAGAAGGTCTGGCAATGGCGATGAAGATTGAAAGCCATAATCATCCTTCAGCAGTTGAACCTTTTCATGGAGCTGCCACTGGTTCTGGAGGAGTGGTAAGAGATATCCTGGCAATGGGAGCCCGTCCTGTTGCTCTATTAGGTTCTCTGCGTTTTGGTAATTTAGAAGATTCACACGTAAAATATTTAGTTGAGGAAGCAGCGAAAGGTTTAGCCTTTTATGGAAATGGCATTGAAGTTCCTACTATTGGTGGAGAAACTTACTTTTTAGATAGTTATCAGGGCAATCCTTTAGTAAATGCTATGTGTGTTGGTTTGGTAAAGAAGGAAGATATTGTAGTTGCTGTAGCTGAAGGTACAGATAGTATAGTGATTTTGGCAGGAGAGAAAACTGGCAGAGATGGAGTTGGGAGTGCAAGTTTTGCCTCGCGAGAATTAGAAGGAGAAGAAAAGGAGATTGAACATCCTCCTATACCTCAGGGCAACCCCTTTTTAGAAAAGAAATTAATAGAGGCGTGTTTGGAGGTAGTAAAAAAAGGACTTGTATTGGGGATGCAGGATTTAGGGGCAGCTGGATTGGTAAGCTCTACCTGTGAAATGGCCAGCAAGGGAAACTGCGGAATAGAATTAGATCTTTCCTTAGTTCCTCGAAAAGAAAAAGGTATAACTCCTCGGGAGATCATGCTTTCTGAAACTCAGGAAAGAATGTTATTAATTGCTAAAAAAGATAAACAAGACGAGATAGGAAAAATATTTGATAAGTGGGGCATAGAATATACAGTAATAGGGAAGGTAACTTCTGATGGTATTTTACGTCTAAAAGAGGGAGAAAAAATAGTTGGAGAAGTACCAGCAAGATCCTTAGCTGAAGATGCTCCAATCCGTTATTACCAGGGTAAAATTCCTGCCAAACTAAAAGAGATACAAGAATTAAACTTAGAAAATATTACCCAACCGGAAGATTATAATCAGGCATTGTTAAAAATATTAGCATCTCCTAATATTTGCAGTAAAGAATGGGTTTATAAAAATAATAAAAAGATAAGTGTTGAAGGCACTGAAGTTATATTGTTTCCAGGAGACGATGCGGGCGTATTAAAAATTAAAGGAAGTAAAAGAGGGATTGCTTTTACTACTGATGGCAACGGAAGATACTGTTATCTTGATCCTTTTGTGGGAGGAGAAATTGCTGTTGCTGAAGCAGCTCGCAATCTTTCTTGTAAAGGAGCTTTACCAATGGCGGTAACCGATAATCTTAATTTTGGAAATCCGGAAAAAGAAGAGATATTCTGGCAGCTGGAAGAATCGGTTAAAGGAATTAGCGAAGCTTGTGAGGCATTAGGAGTTCCGGTTATTAGTGGTAATGTTAGCTTGAATAATGAAAGCAATGGAGAAGCCATTTATCCTACTCCTATAATTGGTATGGCTGGAGTAATTGAAGATTGTGATCAGCTTTGCACCATGTCATTTAAAAATAATGATGACCTAATTGTTCTAATAGGAGAAAACAAAGAAGAAATAGGCGGAAGCGAGTATTTAAAAGTTTTCCATAATATAGAAAAAGGTTTGCCTCCCCAAATTGATTTAAGCTTAGAAAAATCAGTACAGGATGCTTGCAGGGAAAGCATTCAAGCCGGAATAATATCTTCTGCTCATGATTGTGCTGATGGGGGATTAGCTGTAACTTTAGCTGAATGTTGTATAATAGGTAAGAGGGGAGCAAAAGTAGAAATTAATACTAACATTAGAAATGATGCTCTGCTTTTTGGTGAGACACAATCTCGAATTGTAGTTTCCCTTCCTGTAAAGAACTTAGATTCTTTAAAAGAAATTGCCAATAAATATGAAGCCCCAATTCATATATTAGGGAAAGTTGAAGGAAATAGTTTAAAGATTGATAATCTGATTGATATAGAAGTGGAGCAACTTAAAAAAGCCTGGGAGAGGGATATAAATTAATGCGTGAAGAATGTGGAATTTTTGGAATTTTTAACAAAGAAGACATATCTATAGATGTGGCTAAATTAACTTATTTTGCTCTTTATGCCCTTCAACATCGAGGACAGGAGAGCGCAGGCATTGCTGTGTCTGATGGAGAAAATATTTTAGTCTATAAAGATTTGGGACTGGTTTCCGAGGTATTTAATGAAGAAAAATTAAGTATCTTGCAAGGTAATTGTGCTGTGGGGCATGTTCGTTATTCAGCTAAAGGTAAAGACCTCTGGAAAAGTAGCCAACCTTTAATAAATGAACATAGGGGGAAGACTTTTGTTTTAGCCCATAATGGTAGTTTAATGAATTCTACTGAACTAAAAGCAAAATTAACCCAGGAAACAAATTTATCTCGTTCTACTACCAATACTGAAATAATGTGCAGTTTAATTGCCGAAAGAAATGAAGAGGATATTGAAGATGCAATTAAATCAGTTGTAACCCAACTAAAAGGTGCTTTTTCCTTAATTATTATGACTAATGAGAAATTAATTGGCCTTCGTGATCTTTGTGGATTTCGCCCTCTTTCTTTAGGAAAATTGAAAGGTTCTTATCTTTTTGCCTCTGAAACCTCCGCCTTTAACCTTATTGGTGCAGAATTTATAAGAGAAGTAGAGCCGGGTGAAATGGTTGTAATTGACAAAAATGGCTTAAAATCTTCTCGAATATTGCCTGCTGGAAAGGTAGCATTTTGTGTTTTCGAATTTGTATATCTTGCTCGTCCGGATAGTGATATTTATGGTGAAAATGTTGCTTTAAGCAGACAAAAAATGGGAGGAAAATTAGCTCAAGAACACCCCGTTGAAGCAGATTTAGTAATCCCGGTTCCTGATTCAGGGAGATATGCTGCTATAGGCTATGCTTATCAATCTAAAATTCCTTATGGAGAAGGATTGTTGAGGAATCATTATATCGGAAGAACTTTCATTCAACCGATACAATCAATAAGAGAAGGTTCGGTCAAAATAAAACTTTCCCCAATTAAGAAGATTTTAGAGGGGAAAAGAGTAGTATTAGTTGATGATTCGATCGTTCGTGGAACTACCAGTAAAAAACTTATTAAACTACTAAAGGAAGCGGGAGCCCGAGAAGTTCATCTACGAATAAGTTCACCACCAGTTATGTGGCCCTGTTTTTATGGAATCGATACTCCCAGTAAAAAAGATTTATGGGCTGCCAACCATAGTTTAGAGAAAACCAGAAAATGGTTGGGAGCGAATAGTTTGGGGCATATAAGTATAGAAGGGCTATACAGTGTTTTTGATAAAATCCCTGCTGATAATTTTTGTCTGGCTTGTTTTAATGGGAAGTATCCAATATAAAAGATTAGTATATAGTATATAGTGAAGAAAATAGAATTAGTTAGCTGGTTACATGGTTAGTTAGTTGAAGGTTAGCATTAAACTGGGAAACCACCAAATAGGATAATTGGGTAACTGATTTACATCTCGTATATCGTATATCGTATATCGTATGTAGTGAGGAAAACAGAAGCCAAATTCGTATCTCGTGAATCGTGAATCGTATCTCGTACAAATTATCGGATAGATATATAGAAATATGTTGTAGGGGCACGATGCATCGTGCCCAACGTAGGACAGGCGTCTCGCCTGTCTATCAGTCAATTAATGACTATTTACTAACGACTAAATTAATCGGTAGAGTGAAAAAAGAGAAAGGGAACTAAACAAATGACAAAATCATATAAAGATTCTGGAGTAAATATCAACTTAGCTAATAAGATAGTTAAGAAGATAAAACCGTTAATTCGCGAAACTTCTATCCCCGGAGTATTAAGTGGTATAGGAGGATTTGGCGGATTATTTTCTTTGACCGGGCAGAAGTATAAAGAACCGGTGTTGGTTTCCGGAACTGACGGAGTAGGAACTAAATTAAAGATTGCTTTTGCTCTGGATAAACACGACAGTGTAGGAATAGATTTAGTGGCAATGTCGGTGAATGATATCATTACCTGTGGAGCAAAACCTTTATTCTTTCTGGATTATATTTCTATTGGCAAATTATCAGAAAAAGTAGCCATCGATCTTATAAAGGGAGTTACCGAAGGATGCAAAACGGCAAACTGTGCTTTGCTGGGTGGGGAAACTGCTGAGATGCCCGGATTTTATCCAGAAGGCGAGTATGATTTAGCCGGTTTTGCGGTAGGAATTGTAGAAAAAAGTAGAATAATAGATGGTCGAGAGATTAAGGAAGGAGATTCGGTTATAGGTATTGCTTCTAATGGACTACACAGTAATGGTTTTTCCCTGGTTAGGAAAGTTTTGCTGGAAGATAAAAAATATGAACTTAAGGAGAAATTAACTACCCTGGAAAGATCTTTAGGAAAAGAATTGCTTCAGCCAACCAGGATTTATGCGAAACCAGTTTTACATCTAATGAAAAAGTATAATATTTTAGGTATAGCCCATATTACCGGAGGAGGGATAGTGGAAAATATTCCTCGCATTTTACCTGAAGGAGTTTCGGTTCAGATAAATAAAGAGAGCTGGCCCAAACCTCCCATCTTTTCCCTAATTCAAAAAGAAGGAAAAATTTCCGATGAAGAAATGTATCGAACTTTTAACATGGGCATTGGGATGGCGCTAGTTGTGCCTGATGGGGAAGCTGAAAAAATATTAGAAGAACTAAGATTGATAAAGTGTGATTCTTGCCTTATCGGCAAAGTTATAAAAGGAAATAAACAGATAATTATTCGATAATGACAAATCTGGTGCCTGGCACCAAATTTGTCATTGAGGAGAAAGTTATGGTAAATATTGGAGTATTGGCTTCAGGCAGAGGAACTAATTTGCAGGCTATAATTGAGGCTGTTGAAGAAGAGAAAATTGAGGGAAGAATCAGTATTGTAATCAGTGATAACCAGGATGTTTTTGCCCTTAAAAGGGCTGAGCAACATAATATCGAAACTCAATATATTAACTTTAGAAAATTTAAAGACAGAGAAGATTATGATAAAGAGATAGTTAAATTCCTGAAAGAAAAAAAGGTTGACCTGGTAGTTTTAGCCGGATATATGAGAATCTTAACTCCTTATTTTATTAAAACTTACAAGAATAGGATAATGAATATTCATCCTGCCTTACTCCCTTCTTTTCCTGGGCTACATGCCCAAAGGCAAGCTGTAGAATACGGAGTAAAAGTTTCTGGTTGTACTGTTCACTTTGTTGATGAGGGAGTGGATTCTGGTCCTATTATTTTGCAAAAAGCGGTAGAAGTAAAAGATAATGATACCGAAGAATCTTTAGCGGAAAGAATTTTAAAAGAGGAACATCAAATTTATCCCCAGGCAATTCAATTATTTTCCCAGGGCAGATTAATTATCAAGGGGAGAAAAGTTTTTATTAAAAAGAGGGCAATTTAAAATGAAAGTATTGGTTATAGGAAGTGGTGGACGAGAACATACTCTAATATGGAAGATTACCCAAAGCCCGAAAGTTTCTCAAATTTATTGTGCCCCGGGTAATGCGGGAATTTCTCAGTTAGCCCAATGTGTAAATATTGATGCAGACAACATAGATAAATTAGCTGACTTTGCCCAAAAAGAAAAGATTGATTTAACGGTAGTGGGACCGGAATTGCCTTTATCCCGGGGAATTGTAAATAAATTTAATAAACAGGGTTTGAGGATATTCGGTCCGAGCCGAGAGGCTACCGAGATTGAATCAAGCAAAGTCTTTTCCAAGTATTTAATGAAAAAGTATAATATTCTTACAGCTAATTATGAGGTCTTTCAAAACAGTGAAGAGGCACTCGATTATATAAAACAACAAACTTTTCCTTTAGTAATAAAGGCAGATGGATTGGCTGCCGGTAAAGGAGTATTTATTGTGAAAGATCTGGATCAGGCAAGAGATGCTTTAGATGAACTGATGAAGGAAAAAAAATTTGGAGAAGCGGGTAGGCAGGTAGTGATAGAGGAATTTTTAGAGGGGGAAGAAATATCAATTTTGGCATTTTGTGATGGTAAAACTGTGGTGCCCATGGTTTCATCTCAAGACCATAAAAAGATATTTGATAATGACCAGGGGCCTAATACCGGAGGGATGGGTGCTTATTCTCCAGTCCCTTTTTATCCTAATGAATTCAAAAAGACGGTTTTAGAAGAAATTTTAAAGCCCACCGTAAAAGGTTTGCAAAGCGAGGGAAGAGAATACAAGGGAGTGCTCTATGCCGGATTAGTTTTAACCAAAGAAGGCCCTAAAGTTTTAGAATTTAATGCCCGCTTTGGTGATCCGGAAACCCAAGTCGTATTGCCGAGATTAAAAACAGATTTAATAGATATACTAAACGCAGTAATTGAAGAGTCTCTTCATAAAATAAATATCGAATGGAATAACAATTCTGCAGTATGTGTGGTGGTCGCTTCTGGCGGATATCCAGGTAAATACCAGAAAGGCAAAGTTATTTCTGGTTTAGAGAAATTAGAAAATAAAAAAGACATAATTGTCTTTCATGCCGGTACGAAACTTCAAGAAGGGAAAATTGTTACTGCTGGAGGAAGGGTCTTAGGGATAACCGCCTGTGGTGACACTATCTCTAAGGCTAAAGATAAAGCTTATGAGGGAGTAGAAAAAATTCACTTTGAAAATATGTATTATCGAAAAGATATTGCTTCAAAAGCCATAAAATAATTATAAAGTTATAGGATAAGGGACAATATTTATGTTCTTTTTATACTAACGACTAAAACAAGAAGGGAGAAAGATAAATGACTAAAATAAAACGTGCTTTAATAAGCGTTTCTGATAAAGAAGGTATTGTTGATTTTGCCAAAGGATTGGAAGAGTTAGGTATTGAAATAATATCTACCGGCGGGACTGCTCGATTACTCCAGGAAGCTCAGGTTAAAGTAAAATTAATTTCTGAAGTAACTGGTTTTCCGGAGATATTAGAAGGGAGAGTTAAAACTTTGCATCCCCTTATCTTTGGAGGGATATTGGCCAGGAGAGAAGACCCTCTTCATCAAAAAGAAATAAAAGAACAAGAGATAGAACAGATAGATTTGGTAGTAGTAAATTTATATCCTTTTGAAAAAACTGTTTCCCAGAAGGAAGTGGAATTAGATGATGCTATTGAAAATATCGATATTGGCGGACCTTCTCTATTGAGAGCGGCAGCCAAGAATTATCAAGATGTGACTGTGGTGATTAATCCTCAGGATTATCCTGCACTTTTAAGCGAACTACGAGAGAATAATGGGAAAATATCTTTGGATACCAAAAAGAAATTAGCAGTTGAAGTATTTGAACATACATCTTTTTATGATGCAATTATTACTAAATATTTAAGAAGAAATCTGTTAAGAGAAATAGTTTCTTTCCCCTCTAATTTAAATTTAATAGGTGAAAAGAAGTTAGATTTACGTTATGGAGAAAATCCCCATCAAAAAGCCTCCTTTTATAAAGAGCTTTTTATTAATGAAGCTAATCTCGGTGAAGCCTTACAATTAGGAGGTAAAGAACTATCTTTTAATAATTTAGTTGATCTGGATGCGGTATTGGAAGTGATAAAAGATTTTACCAAACCTACGGTGGTCTTTGTAAAACACACTAATCCCTGCGGATTAGCTTCCGCAGAAACTATTCAAGAAGCCTATCAGAAGGCTTATGAAGGTGACCCTTTATCTGCTTATGGCAGTATTATTGGAATTAATAGAATAGTTGATGAGCCACTGGCTAATTTAATCAATGAGACCACCTTTGTAGAAGCAATACTGGCTCCCGATTTCCAGGAGGAATCTTTAAAAATTTTAAAGCAAAAGAAGAACCGACGTATAATAAAAGTAGGAGATTTAACTAAAAGAGATACTTCAGTTAAAAATATAAAAAAAATAGCTGGGGGGATTCTTATTCAAGATCAAAATTTAAAAAATCTTAAAATAGAAGACCTGGAAGTAGTAACCAATAGAAAACCAAACCGACAAGAATTGGAAGAGCTTTTATTTACCTGGAAGGTAGTTAAACATATCAAATCCAATGCTATTGTTTTAACTAAAGATAAACAGGTAGTAGGAGTTGGGGCCGGACAAATGAGTCGGGTAGATTCTGTAAAGATTGCTATTATGAAATCAAGAGGGCGTTCCCAGGGTTCCTATCTTGCCTCTGATGCCTTCTTCCCTTTTAGAGATGGTGTAGATGAAGCAGCTAAAGCAGGAATAACTGCTATTATTCAGCCCGGAGGTTCCAAACGAGATAAAGAAACTATAGAAGCCGCTAATGAACATAATCTGGCAATGGTCTTTACCGGTGTAAGATGTTTTAAACATTAATTCTGGTATTAATAAATGGTAAGGTTTTATTAGTCGCATAACCATTAATCGACTGAATTCATTGGTAGGGGCAGACCTTGTGTCTGCACTTCTCTCCTCCCCCTTGAAGCGAGAGGATTATCCTATCATCTCCTCCCCCTTGAGGGGGAGGATTAAGGTGGGGGTAAAATATTTTTATACAACCTATATGTCATTCCCGCCTCTCTTATGTCATTCCCGCGAAAGCGGGAATCCATCCCCCTGTCATTGCTTTCGAAGAAAGCGCGGCAATCTCTATTTCCTTAACTAAAAACTAAAGACGCGCCAAGAAGTTTTATATTTCTTACAGGGTGAAAGTCCTTGTTGGGTAAGGTCTAGCCAACCACTCATACCGAGTGTTGCATTGAAATGGGTAACCATTAGATGAAGCGTACACAGGGAAACAGATAGGCCATAGGGAAGACCGTACTTCCTGAAGTGAATTATGCAGCCTCGTAAATAAAGATTAATGCAG
>Ga0209979_1002209_pt1 | contig 19119 bp, 13 predicted proteins | sample AnhtaG_FD_183114 | JGI IMG/M metagenome (GOLD analysis project Ga0209979, IMG submission 183114) | Deep subsurface microbial communities from Anholt, Denmark to uncover new lineages of life (NeLLi) - Anholt_01485 metaG (SPAdes) (version 2) | ecosystem: Environmental > Aquatic > Marine > Oceanic...
TACCTATCATACCCATTTTACCGGATATTTCTGGATATTTCTGAACAAACATTAACACGCCCATCATAAAAGGTATAAACAAATAAACCAGAATGGTGGCCCAAAGCATTTTAGAACGGTGAATTTTAAGGCTTTCAGCCCAAATAGCTGCCAAAATATTCTTCATTTTACATTTCCTTCAATTATTCTTAAAAAATACGACTCAAGGTCTTCCTCTTCAACTTTTAGCAAAGTTGGTGGTAAACCTGCGGGTACTAAAATACTGGCTATTTTTTCGGGATGATTTATGGCTTCCTCGTCTGTTACCTCCAGGTTGCCATCTTTGGACAGATTTACTGAATACCCATCGTTAATAAGCTTTGATTTTACTGCCTCTTTATCGCGGGCATTGACAACAAGTCTCTTATCGAGAAGACGCTCCAATTGATCTGCGTTTAATTCCTGTATCAACCGCCCTTCATGGATAATTCCAATACGAGTGGCAAATTTGGATATCTCCCCCAAAATATGGCTGGATATAAATATGGTAACTCCATGATTAGAAGTAATATCTCTAAACAGTTCTCGTATCTCAACAATGCCAGCGGGATCCAAGCCATTAGCGGGTTCGTCCAAAATTAGAATATCCGGATGGTGTAAAAGCGCTTTTGCCAGGCCGAGCCGTTGTGAATTCCCTAAAGACAAGTATTTTGTTTTCCTATTTCTATAAGAAACCAGCCGCAGTTTGTTAATCACCGCATCAACCGATTGTTTCTCCGGTATTCGGCGCAATCGGCGTATAATTTCAAGATTTTCCCAGACTGTAAGTTCAGGGTACGAATGGGGAGTTTCTACAAGATATCCAACCCTTTCCCATAAGCCACAACTATCAGCACTAACCCTTTTACCAAATAAAAAGGCCGAACCCGCTGTGGGGCGGATCATCCCCAGGAGCATGCGAATGGTCGTTGTTTTGCCCGCACCGTTAAGTCCTAAAAAACCGTAAATCTCACCTTTCCCAACTTTTAAGGAAACACTTTCTACAGCGTGTACATTACCAAAATGCTTGGTTAAATTTTCTGTTCTGATGATGACATCTTCCATGATTTCTAATTTATTGACTCCTCTATCGAGTTGATAGCCTTGTTATGATATTATTTTATCAAGAAGCCCTGCAATATCTTTCATTAATTAAAATAGGGACACATCCCATTTTTTCTATGGTTTAGCTTTCCCTTTTAAGAGGTCTTCCTTTAGGACGTCTATCTACAGTAATATCTAAAGTTTCAACCATCTGGTTAAGAAACTCCTCAGACCCTACAGGTTGTCACGGTAGGACAGCCAGTTACCTGACTGCCCCCGCACAGATCCCAGCGTGCGGAACTACCGCACTGGGCTCTTCAGAGATACTCGCTTCCGTAAAAGACAAATTAGTATTGCCTTCTTTGCTATTCCCTGCAGTGAGGTTTGCATTTGTTCCTCCAGTCCTACTTGCCCGGCAAATGTTTCCTTTGCAGGCTACGTATTCTGTCAGCCCCTTCCTCTATTTTTTTATGAGTAATATGAGTTGATCCGAATCCCTATAAGCCATCAGTCATCCTCTCTTTTCATCGGGTAGACTTACCTTTTGATAAGGAGCTTATAGGGTCTCCCAAGTTCTTTATATCTCTCTGCAGACATGCCATGTGCCAAGACCCCGACAGACCCTCTTTAGAATCTCACCATATGCGATTCTTTTGTATAGGCTTCCGTTACGGAAACGACGTCGCCATCTGCATTAATCTTTATTTACGAGGCTGTATAATTCACTTCAGGAAGTACGGTCTTCCTTATGGCCTATCTGTTTCCCTGTGTACGCTTCATCTAATGGTTACCCATTTTGATGCAACACTCAGTATGGGTGGTTGGCTAGACCTTACCCAACAGGGACTTTCACCCTGTAAGACATATAGAGCTTCTTGGCGCTCTCCCGCTAAAAGTTGCCGAATTATTGAACTAGTACACCTTTCCCTATTTATCTAATTTAAAAGTAAAATATTGCTCATCTAAGAAAATGGGATATGTACTTATTTATTTAGCCCCCTGTTTTATCATGAATTATTTTTTTAACTTATTTTTTTGAATTCTTCTTAGTATTTTTTCGTCCTGAAAAGTAGTTATTCCATGTTTCCTGTTTTTACAAAAATAATCATAATATTTTGCTTCTTTCATCGTATCTGCTATTTGATATGCTGTGGGATACTTTCCATTAATCAATTTAGGTGCTGTTACTGTAGCAATAAGGAAATCGAATTTTCCAATTTTATTTTTTGGAATCACTTCTTTTGGCCATCTTATTGTTAAAAATCCCTTAGAATCAACTGGGAGTTTTTCTGATTTCAACTTTTTAGTTGATAACAAATAATTAGATATTTTATTAGACATAAGATTACCCCACTTAGTTATGATAGAATTATTAATTTTTTTATTTGGATTTAAAAGTAAAGCAACTGATCCCCAATTACTAGAAAATCCATCATTCTTAAATCCTTCTGTTTCTCCCATTTTCTTAGCTTCTTTTTTTAATTTATCAAATGAATTAATTTCAACTTTTATTGGCAAAACCCATCCAGTCCCTAATCCATATCTTCTTCTTAAGTAACATTTATTTGAAAACACCATCGTATATGTATTTTTTCTAGTCCTGGAACACCGTCCATAGCGGATAGGAACATATACTTTAAATCGATTTTTGTAACATAAATAATTTTCGCGCCATTTTTTACGCCTTGTTTTTTCATCATCGTCCCACAGCAAAGACCCAATAATAATTACCCCTCCTCTTAAATTCATATGTTTTTCCCCCAAAATTATGAATAATTCTTTTCTTGTAATGCTCTGCGGGTATCTTAAGTTCTCCGAAGGTAATTTAAGTTAGCGCACAAGGCATGAATATTTTGTTCTGTGTTATATACTGTTTTTCGCACCCTTTTCACATGTAAACAAATTTAATTTATTCTTCTGGTAACGCACCAATTGCTTCCAAATATGCTGTTTGTGGTATTTGAGTAATATCAGATATTCCACTTCCCATTCCATCTTTATATAATGCTAAAAAGTTTCTTGCTGTATTCGTGAGAATATCTAAAGCGTATTTATCGTTTTTATTTATATTAATACAATATTGCATTAAAGCAATACCTGAATAAACTACTTCTTGTTCAGTGTTTTGCATAGGGAAATGAGTCTTTATCGAACGATTGATTGAGCCTTTTGCAAAGAACTCGCCATCATATTTAGTGATTGGTGATATGAATCTATCAGAATATTGTACTACATCATCTAAATTTGCTCTCTTAAAGCAATCTGTGTTTGAGTCAATATCCTTTTCTATAATCTTTGATAAAGATCCCAGTGACATTATAGCACTTAAGTTATTTGGATAGCCAAGATTATAGATTATTTTAGCCTGATAGAAAGCCCATAATCTTATATACTCTGGCGTAGGTACTGTTGATACTTCTTTTTTTATATTAACAGCTACTTTATTGTTTTGGTCAAAAAAGATCTTGTAGGAAAATATTTTTTCCTTACCTGTAAGAAAGTTTAGTAATCCCACAGCATTCCTCCTTAATGATATTTGGGACCAGGTTTCAACATTTGACAAATTGTATTTTTTTAAATATGATGAAAGTGTGATAAAAACATGACAAAGAATCAGCCCTTGTTACACGGGGAACTGGATCATCTACCCCTTTATAAAAAGTTAGAAAAAGTTACCAAAATATTAAGTTAATACACCTGCCCCTATTTTTTCTAATCATATCTTCGTTAGAAAATACAACATAATGTAACTTTAAATTTACCCTTAAGTTTCTCGCTGCTATAAATAATAAAACATAATATAATAAAAAAATTATTCAATTGTCAATAATAAAAATTTGACCTTTATTTTTTTATTCTTTTTTCTTTCTTTATTCCTTTAATTTTCCCGTTTTTTTGGTGCTGTGATTGTAACTCTTGTAGAACCATCTTTTAAGGGTTGATAAATAAATACTGTTATATCTAAACCGTTGTCATATTCAATTGCTTGAAGTATAGCTCTAGCTAGTTGAACGATTTTTATTCTATCTTTTGAACCAAAATGTATTCCTAATGTTTTATTATTTGGTTTTCCGCCATAGATTTTTGTTGTTAAATAACAGAAACTTTTTCTCTTTCTTTCCATTTTTAACCCTTCTTTCTGTTTATATTATATAAAAATATTCACTTCTTATTTTTCACAAAATAATTTGTTTTTTTACACATAAAAGATAAGGTTTATATCATTTTAGTTACTATCTATCTTATTATTTCTGTATATTCTTTTAATATATCTAAAATAATTTTTTCATAGCCTCTAATATTTGATCTACTTCTTATGAATTCTGGTAATAATAAAAGATCTTCGATATTTTTCGGAGGATTATTGATTAATGATCTAATGGTTTTGTTATAAAGTACTGCAAAATAAGGAATTCTTTTGTCATCCGCAATAACCCATCTAAGTTTAGAAAACATACTAGTATAGTATTCTTGGGCTTCTTGTTTATTCTTAGGAAGTTTTTTATTTTTTGGACGAATAACATCTAATACATTCTTAAATTTCTCTGGTGTTAAATCAGTTGGCTGTTCTATCCCTACCTGTTGTCTGTCTTTACTTAAATACTGTTTTAATTTAGGGTAATTTTTGGATAATACAGAAAACACTTTTTTTACTTTAATCTCACTGTCTGTTCTTATCATCATCTCTTTTGAACTATTATTAAATGAAAGAACATTTAAACTCCCCGCATACAATATATGATTATCAATAACTACCACTTTCTCATGAGTACCATAATGTTGAAATATTTCTATACCCCTATTTCTTAGATCACAATGTATTTCTTCTAATTCTTCTTCTCTACTCATTTGTTCTCTTGGGAGTTTAGTAATTATCCTAATATTAACACCTTTTGAAAGAATATAATTAAAATACGGAAGTAACTTTTCTATCCGGCTAGTACCCATGTAGCCCGATATAAATATTACTTCTTTTTTTGCATTCTTTAAGTCTTTTATTAAATAAGAGTAAAAGCTTCTTTGGTTTAATATAGTCTCTTTATCAAGAAGTTCTTTTGTATCAAATAATGTAGCTTCTGAATCTTCATCTTTTGGTACATAGTAAGGTACAAGATTAGACCCATCTATAACAGAGTTACTTTTTATCAAATCATATATTATTTTTCTAAGCACCGAATCGTTTGGTAATTTACTGAGCATGTGTTCATTGTGAGATATTATGGTTAATTTTTCCCGAGGCCTAGAAAATGCTACGGTAAGTAATCTTAGAGCTGCATTTTCGCTTTTATCTTTTCCTAAATATTGTTCATGTTTATCATTAACCAAAACTCCAATTTTTCTTCCTATCGGTGCTTCGACAAGATCAAATATTATATATTTTTTTTCTATACCTTGAAAACTGTGCACTGTCCCTATATCAATATTATTAAATCTATATTCTCTTAAAACCTCTCTAATGAAACTAATCTGGCTTCTATAGGGAGTTATTATGCCTATTTCTTCCTGCTTAATATATTTACTCTCAATTAAATCGTGTAATAATCTTTCTATTATTAAAATATGATACAGATTGTAACGGGAATTTGATCTTGAACCTGTTTTTTCAAGAGACATACAGGAATTGGCATTGGATGTATCTATAATAACTACTCTATCTCCGCTTTTAGGAATTAATTTTAAATTGTATTTTTTATAATCTTGGTCAATTTCAGGTCTTCTATCATTTAAACATTTATCATAAAAATAATTATTTATAATTTCAAAAATTTCTTTATGCATTCTATATTGATTATTTAGACCTTTAATACGTTGATCTTCTTTATTTGCTTCTGTTGCTTTTGCTTGTTGGAATATATCTTTGCTTAACCATTTTTTAGCAATAATTGTATCAGCAATTTTTATTGGTGATAATTGCTTTGGATCTCCAAAAACTAATACTTTCTTTTTTGCTAATGAGCATACATAAAACAACATTGGCAAAGGAGCAATGCTTGCTTCATCAACTACAACTACATCAAATTTTCTATTCATTAATATTGGATCTATAAAAGTTTTTGATAAAGTACTTACTAATATTCGAGCATTTTCTAATAATCCTTTATTTAATTCAGAAATTTTATCGTCAATATTAGTAATTTTTAAATTTATTTCCTTTAAAGAATCTTCTGTTCTTGTTAATACGCTTTCTATTTCTTCTAATTCTATATCTTCGGGTAGACTATTTAACTTTTCAGACATTATAAAATTCAAAGATGCGTTTAACTTATCGAGTTCATCCAATAATAAATCTAACTTTTCTTCTTCTTCTACCCGTTTTTTCTTTATCCTATCTTTTTCAACTTGCAAATCATGAATTACCACTCTAATATGTTTAGGCATTGTTTTTTTAAAAAAATTAATTATCACATTTCTTTTTTCTGCAATAGATAAAAGTTTTTCATTTTTAGAAATAATACTATCATAGAAATTTTCATTTGAAAGATGTTCACTTACGCTTTTTTTGATAGAATTAATATTATTTTCACAATTTATAATTCTCTCTTTTACTTTCTCTTTTTTAAAAAAGGCCTGTTTATATTGATTATAATCTTGATAGATAATAAGTAATTGACCTTTTTTATTAGACAATTCTTCTTTTTCTTTCATTAATTCTTCATTTAATCTTTGATATAGCACCTCAAGAGTATATTTTTTTACATTTGGTAAAACTGGTGTCCCAATTCTAATTATTTTTCCATTATCAAGCAAATTTTTTATGGTTTTTTCGTGGGAATACTTTATAAATTGCTCAATTACATTATCACAAGCAATATTTGTATGACAGGTAACTAGTACTTTATATCCATTATAAACAATATCATTTACCACATTAACAAGGGTTAGTGTTTTGCCGGTTCCAGGAGGTCCATGAACAAAAGTAACCTCATTTCCAAGGCAACTTCTCATAGTATCTTCCTGATAAGAATCAAGTTCTTTTCCATTTTCATTTTTCAAGATAAAAGTAGGAAGATTTTCTTTGCACTTTGCAGGAAGAAAATTAAAGGTTTTCAATGTTAAAATGATATCTTGGGGATTACAATTTAAAGATAACAATGCTGTCTTTAATTTTTTTAATATATAAGTTGCATCTATTTTCAATTCTGCAGTAGTTATTTTTTCACCATCATAACCAACTATACGAATTTCAAGCTTAGATTCTAAATATCTTATAATCGTTGCTCGATAATTTCTTCCATAAATTATTATTTGCGCGGGGGTTTCATCTATAACTGGTATGTTTCTTTCTATATTAAATTGAAATACTCTTTCGCCTGTTATCTCCGTAATAAATTTTCCATTTTTTAAATATAATACTCTATCTCCGCCTCGAGTTTTTACTGCTTTTATCTCATCTTCCAAAGCTTTCTCAAATTCAGCGATTAAATTTTTAATACTTTTTTCTATTCCCTTTTCAATTCCAAACACTTCTAAATTATTATCTTCGATCTTATAAAGACTAAAAGCATCTTTATTAAAAAAGAATACTTTTAAACAATTATCATAAGGGCATTTATATCTACCTGATTTTAAAGTATCTGGTATTTTTAATGGTTGCTCACAGTAAGGACATTTTTCTATCATTTATTTCACTTCTCAATAAAAAATTAAAATTTCAATTTGTAAATTTATAAAATAATTATTTTCATTGCAGGTCATAATCATATTAGAATATCCTTTGGAATATCTTTTCGGGGTCAAATATCCTTTCGGTATCCTTTCGGGGTCAGGCTTCACAACTTCACATTTTTATTAATCTCCATACTCGATTTGATTATGAAGTCATTCTCCTTATATCTTCCATTTAATACATCGGTTACCGTTGAACTTCCGATTTCATGCAGGTTGGCTACTTCTTTGTTCGATAAATTTATAAGCCTTTTAAGAAATCTAATGTAAAGCTTTCTAATATCTGATATATTTTTATACCTTGTATTCACTTTTATTACCTCCATTTTTATTTCAGTGACTTCTTTAATGATTTGTGAACTTGTGAAGCCCCATTATCCACTTATCAATGGAAATGTTATCCCCTGTTGTTTTTATTTTCGTCATAAGATAAGCCACTACATAATTTTATAAAATTACTTGAATTCTCTTAGAATTCTATCTAACTCCTCTGCGAAAATATCCTCTTGTGTCTCCTCATCGGGTTTCTTGGGTATGAAGGAATTTTTACCGATGCGACGTAGATTAGGATTGCAATGCGAGGCGATCGTTAAACTGGAGTTTCTCACAACCTGTCTATATTTTCCCATTTCTGCAACTATTATCGTAAAAGGAACTGGCTGAGCTGTCTCTTTATACTTTTCTTCTACAATTTCTGTTACAGTATCAAAAAGGGTTGCTGGGGGATGCTCGTAGCCCCATTCTTTAAGTGCAAATGTACTATGAATCCCAATCCAAACTACACCATATTTCTCATGACTGAGCACAGCATGAATGTTGTGCTCAGTGGATGGTTGATCGGGAAAAAGAGAATTATAGACTTCTGTTATTTTAGCACTGTGTGCTGGCTTTCCAATAGCTTGTAAAGCAAGATACGCTTTTTGTCCCTTATTAAGGAGTTTTAGGCGAAACCGTATAATGCTCTCGGCAAGAAGTTGTAAATCTCTTTTAATGAGACAGAGTCGACCTTCTGATTCCCACTGGCTTATTATAGAAATAGGGTCAATATTATCAAGAATTAATCTCCTAGATTTAGGTAACATAATATCTTCTGGTAAAGTCCCCAAAATCGCCAAATTGATACGTGAAAGTTTTGCATAAGGAACTCCTGCACATTTAGCAAGGAAACTCATAATGAGTGCCTCGGAAGAATTTGCTGTGATAGTTAGACTTCCTTGTTTACTCATAATATTATAGATTAAAGCTCTAGAAAAGGTGGGGGCATGGACTGGATGTCGAAGCTTATACCAGAATTTGGATTCTATCTGTCGGACTCGCTCTCTTGTGATACCATAGTGAATCCCAACCCATTCGAGTGTCATTTTTTTGCCTGTTAGAAGACCTTCTCTTGCTTTTATAATAAAGCACTCCCTTTCAGTAAAATAAGAAAATTTCTTTTGAATTAACTCATGAGCAAGATGTCTAAAAGGAAAATTTACATTTACTGTATCTGATGAAATTTCCTTTATTATATACTTAACGGTAACTTCAGATAAGCTATACGACATGAATGACAAAATATAAGCTAAGGGAAAGATATATTGATTCTCTGTACAAGTAGCTTCAATGAATCCAAATTGTTTACCAAACTGAATAACTTCTGTTGGTGGAGTATCCCATCGTTCGTGAATACAAAGAAAGCTTATAAGTATTGCCAGTTGATGTTTGCTCAGCCGAATTTGTTTTGCTTGTGCCAATCTAAGATTCAATTGGCAAAACCATTGAAAAAGCCTTCTTTTTGGTATGAAATACTTTTTATTAGAGTGTCCTTTATCCAACAATATAAATCTAGAATCAGTCAAAAGTGCATGTTTAATTAATTCACTATCAGAATCAGGCTCTGCAAAATTTGAAAGGTCTTCGAGGGTAAAGCAGTGCTCATGTTGGGCAAAAACATCTAGAATGTAAATAATTTGGTTGTCATACATTCTTATCTATCCTAAAGGCAATCCTTTCCTCAATTTTTCTGCAACTCGTCGGGTTCCTTTCTCACAACGTCCCCAATTCAACGATTGAGGAATAGCATTCTCATCAGGCAAATATCGTCGAAAAATAATAACCTTTTCCAGCCATTTCCTCTTCACGCCTAAATCACGAACAAGATGATCATAAAGACCATCAAGCTGAAAATATAATTTACTCAGATTGCCTTGCAATTCGAATATCGCATTTCCAAGCTGCCATACTTTATAGGCTGGTAAAAGTTCTCGACTGTTCCTAAAATCCTGAATTTCTTTAATAAAAGTACGCATCTCTATTATTGAATTCTCGTAGATTTTAACAGCTTTTCTAATCGTCAGCTCCGGGTCTTTATCACTCAAAATAAACTCCTCCATTGATAAATATGCTCTAAACTGTTTATCAACCAGTTCAAAAGAAATGAAAACTCGCTTATCTTTAATCATTTCTTCTTCCCCCAAACTGCCATCATTTTATCTATAAACATAAGTTCTTTAATTTCGCTTTCAGTTGCCATAAATCTTTGTACTGCACTTGCTATAGCAAATAAATTGTGAAGCCTTCTTGCAGTAGCATCCGAACGAACTTTGACATACGAAGGGTGCCCATTATTTATAACCACATTATTTCCGTCAACCCATGCTAAATCATTTCTATCAGGAATTTCGATAAAAGTAACCTTAGGCCCTCGAGGACCTACACGGCTAATCGGTTTGGCAGGCTCAGTTCCATTTTTTTTATCTTCCAATAATGCTCGTCCAGGTTGATCTCCTTCATCAACTGGCCCCAAACCTTTCCCCTTCTCACCTTTACCAACAGGAAAAGTCATTTCTATTCCTTCTTGTTGTTTTGCTTTTGTTGTTCCAATATTATCCGGTTGTAGAATAGTCTTTCTCGTTCGGAATCCAAAAAACACAGATAATTCTGGGATATCATCTAAAAGTTTTTTAAGTTCTTTTTCTAATTTCATTGCCTCATTAGTCCCAGAAATTTCTGAGGATTGTATACCTAATTCTCCTAGCCAACTTTTAAATTCCTGTCTAACTGGATTATATAAACCCTCGAATTTCCGATGTTTTGACCGCCTAATAAAGTCAGTTTTAGCAGTAGTAAGGAATTCTGCAAAACCAGGGATCTCTACTACTCCTAAAATATGTGCTCCAATACTACCGGGAAACTGGTTGAATAAATCAGCCTTAATAACTTTCCCTAAAGTACACAATAGAACACCGCAAATACTGGCTCCAAGCGGATATTCTGCAGAAGCTAGACCAAAAATACCGTAGCCTATTCTTTTGCCAGCCTTTTGTGGAAAGAATTCCCTTACTTTTTCTAACTTAAAATCCTCGGTTAGTTTTCCTGGAGTAATAACTTGACCATTGACTATAAATTTAAGGTCACCGAAGTAATAACCCAAGCGTTCATATAAGTCAAGATACTCCTTATCCAAAAGTGGGAGATAGTGCCGTTTTAGTAGTTTGATCAGGTCTTCCGTAGAAGAATATGATAGTGTTGCGTTTTGTGAAAACATAACTTCTACTCTTGTCCCGTGCTTATGCAAATGTTTTGGCTGAATATCTTCCCACACCAGTTTCTTTTTCGATTGTAGATACCAATTAGAACCTCCAATAAACGATTCACTGTATGTTTCAGTAATAACTCTTGTGGCAATATTAAAGCTAATCTTTGCACCAACACCTGCAAAACCTATGCCTGTTCCTCGAGTTTTAAGCCCTGCGGCAAAGTCATGATATTGGTCAAAATATGAAGCTGTCATTCCTTTCCCATTGTCTGTAACAACAAGAATTCTCTTATGTGGGTCAAAATCAATCGAGATGCGAGTAGGTTTTGCATCTAACGCATTAGCAACGAGTTCCACTAGCACTACCTCATCTACGTCAAAAGGATAAATTTCAGCTAAATCTCGTATGAGATTTTGGTAATTTACGCCACTCTCATGCATAGCCATAGAAAGCTCTCCTTTTTTTATTTGGTTTTATCTTTTCTATACTATATAATAAATCTAAAAAATCCTTCTTTTCTTGCTTTTAAAAAATTAACTTCTATTCTTTAAAGGAAATAAAACGTTCTTTTTGTTTGTCACTTATCTAAAATAAATCGTCCCCATGAAATTAAATTATTATTGCTTTATTCCTAATATAGAAATTATATGTTTTTTAATGGCTTTTTCTCTTTCGATAATAAAATTATCAAAATCATCTTCTTTCATATATTCATAAGCTTTTTCTGTTACTAGGTGCCTTTCAAATATTTCTTTAACTTTATTTTCACTTCCGTGCTTTTCTATCATATCTTTAATATATTGAGATGGTTTTTTGTTTTTAATTTTTATGTTTGTTTCATCTAAAAGTAGAGTTTTATTTACAATAAAATCTTTGGTTTCATTAAATGTTTTATTTTTCTCTGGGTCTACTCCTTTAACCTTTTTCGGAAAAATATGATGGTCATTGATGTTATCATAAGAGAAATCTCCTTTACCAACAACCCATTCTTTATAGAAATCCACAGCATGGTTGAGAGCTAAAAGACAGATAATCGCTTTATACTGAGCTGATCCTTTTCTTACATTTTTTAAATTTAGATTATTAATAAACTCCATGTTTATCCTGTCTATTCTCTCTATGTTCTTCCCGGTACTTATCCATTCTTTCCAATCTCGAAAATCTTTTGCCATAACACTATCAGAAGAGCCACTATAATCTTCTGATAACACAGCAGACCAATACCACCTTTTTAAGTTATTTTTAAAATTAATATTATCCGTGTCCCCTTTATATTCGTATAATATCGCCCCTAAAACTGGAACTATTGTAGTATTGGGAATAAAATCTGTTTTTACAGCAGCAAAATCATTCATAATTATTTTTCTTGCTTTTTCAGCAGATTTGCAAGAATTTTCCCATAACTCATCAAATTCTTTACCATCCTTAACCAATATATCCTCATATTTTCTTCCAGATTCATCTTTCCGAATTATTTTTTCGCCAGGAATTAAATTGTATATGTACTTTGAAGAACAATAATTTTGTTTAATTAGAGAAATAAGCTTCAATAAATATTCGTTCATTCCTGGATCAATCTCTTTTAGTAAATCATAATTTAAATTTTCCCAAAGTTCTTTTCTTAACTTAACACCTTTTGGGTAAAGAAAGGCATTCATTAAATCAAAAGTAGATAATCTCATTCCTTTAGCATTTACTCTTGCAAAAATATTACAAATATCAGATGATTTTCTTTTGTTGCTTAATGGATATGAAACAAAATTATATTGTAAAATTTTATTAAAGATATTTGCTATTTTTAGGGTAGTAACTCCATTAGGCAAATTATCTTTATTCTTAGAAAGAAATGCATCTAACCAATCTACAAATTCTTTAGAATATATATATTTTTGATTAGAATTAATAGGATCTTCTGCGAAAAGCAGGGAAATTGGAACAATACCTGTATCAGCCCAGCTATTTTTATTTTTTTTGATACTTTCCCAAGATTGATAATTTGAGTAATATTTATACGTTATTGACTCATCATAATCATCATTTAATATCTTGTTTAGATTCATAAAAAAAACATAATAGGAATATCTATTTGGAAATAATTTATCTGGGTTATATATAGCATAATATAATGATGCCAATCTTTGTTGGCCATCAAGAACAGCCTTTTTGGGTGTTTCATCTAATTTCGCTCCCCAAATAGGTTCCCAAATTTCCTGTTGACTTTCTCCCGGATTTAAATCCCAAAAAAGGAGTAGACCTGTATAATAATTTTGCAATATCGATTCAAATAACTCGCAAACCATTCTAGGCTGCCATTCAAAACCTCTCTGGAAATAGGGAATTACATAGGATCCATCATGTACATTTTTTAATAAATCTTCAACTCTTTCAGTTCCAGGATTCTCAGCCATAATTATCACCCTCCGTTTTTTATTTAATTAAAACAGTTAAATTTCAAAAAATTAAAGCAAAAAATTATTAAGGTAACAACCATTGTCTCCTATCACATCCATAAGAAAATAGGTGTCCCTATTTACTCAATGTCAAATGTGAAGACTACTATTTCTTTCAAATAGTAAAAAGATTTAATCTTTTTCATTTCTATAATACTTTATGGCTTATCTATCTTCTACCATTGCTATTCTATATTCTTTTAGAAGATTTTGATCAACTAAAGCTTCATGCACCTTTTTGCCATACTTACGTGAGAGCTCAAAAGTATCTCGTTGAATTCTATCATGCTTAGCCTCAGGATTTAATGTTACACCACTGGAACCTACTTTTTTCTTCGCTATCTCAAAGAAACACCGTTCAGCAACTAAATCAGCTATAAATACCTGTGTTGGCAACTCCTTCCTAAATTGACAGTTGTCACCAAGATAATGCTTAATTGACGGGAAATTCACATAAATTATCACCTTTCCTGTTTCACTACTATAGGAGATTCGTTGAAGTGGCTCCAAATCATAATTAAACTCCGGCTCATTAAACATTCCCCTTCGACCTTTTTTCTCTTCTTCCTTGGCCCTAATTTGTATTGCTAAAAGAGCTAAACAATTTTCGTACTCTGCTTCTATGATAGCATTTTGTCCTTCTCCTTCACCCCAAACTTCTAATTCATATTTAGCCACATGTCTTATTGCATCTGCTTCATTTACGGTAATCTCTTCTCTCGAAATATGAACTGATTCGTTATCTGAAGAGAACCTAATTGTACTTCCACCTTCTATCATTTTTATATATACTAGTAAGTAAATTTTTCGTGTTTGGTTAGGACGTAATGTTAGACTCTCGGGCTGAAATAACATACCTTCACTTAGCAATAATTCCTTTTCTGGCAATACATAGACTTTTGCTTCAGATAATTTACTACTTGTTGAAGCCCGAATAACTCCCTCAATATTTGGTTCCTTCCCTTCAACACTAATGAACTTTCGTAAAATTCCTACACCATCTTCTGGAGAGATTTTAATCTCAGCAGGTGAAGTATAAATCTTTGAATTATTAGAGGTAACTTTAATAAGAGAACCATGTCGGACTACTTTTGTATTAAGATGTAGTTCAAAAGCATAACGCTTACCTACCGTTATTTGTGCAGATGAAGGGTACAAACAAAAACCATCCGGAGGATTTTCTATCTGGTCTGTTATCTTCTCTCCTAGATTTATTACTGTCTTTGCTTCTACTTCAGCTATTTCATTTAAAATACTAAAGGCCTTTTTATATCGAGTTGACTCTTCGCTATCAATTTTACTCTGTTCTTCTTTTTGTTTTATTAATTTTTCTTCTTTTATTTTTATTTCTATACGTTTTTGAATTTCTGATATAAGCATTTGGCAAAAAATATGTCGAACAGCAAGTCCATCTCGTTCTTCAGTAAGTACAGGTTCTTCTTCTTTAAGTAATTCTCTAAACCGTTTTATCTTAACCTCTCCAAAGAAATTTGCAGCAAGCGGTTCATTATTATATTTAAAAAGAGAGATCCCTAAGACAACATCTTCATTATCAACAAGAATAAGTCCTCCATGCCGATCATCACCTGTCTGAGTAAGCTCCTTATTTGCACGCCATATCGATATATGGATTGGGAAATCTCCATACAGTCCATAGGAAACTGTAAAATCATCTGATAGTATCTCTTTTCCTTCTGGCATTTTGTATCGAAGTGGTCTGTATCTTTTTGTGTTTTCATCTATAAGAGATATTTTCCTCTGAGAATTAGTCATAATTTTACGTAATAAATAATTATTAGCCAACTCTTCATGAACTGAATCAAAACGAGGAACTGTACCAGTCTCTTGAGGATCAGCCTTAAAGTATGCAATAGTACCATTATTATAGATCTTATGTAAGTCTCTTAATTCTTGCGAAACTGGAATAGGATCATTAATCTCATACATTGGCTTTCCTTCTTCTATAAACAACTTGCATTCAACAAATTTACCATCTTTAAATGTACAAATCTTGCCATCCTTCATGCTCGCTAAAGCATCTTTAGCTCCTTGCCCAAAATAACCACGAACTCTTTTTCCTGCTTTCATCCCGCTTGTTGCTGCCCCATATTTTTTAAAACTATCGCGAACATCTTCTATTGACATGCCCTCCGCATGATCCCTAACAGCAAATATGGCACAATGGCCTTCCTTTTTATAAAGAACCTTTATTAATCCTTCTTTTTCTATCTTTTTTCCATCTTCTAATCTTATATAACTATCATCTGAATTTGTTATAAGTTCTACAAGTGCCCGTATAACATTCCCTTGCATCGCTGTTCTTATACGTCGCACAGTATGCCTTGGATCAACTTCGATAATTCCTCGTTCCATTGTTCCCTCCTACTTTCGATTAATATTCAAGAATTTTTTAAATCGCTCTTCTAACCATTCAAGAAATTCTACAACATCCTTTCGCGCAAGTTCATCCGCAAATATCCTGAGAGAATTAAAATTCTTCTTTAAAGTTTCTTTTGATGAGTCCAATGTCCCTTGTAATAAAAAACAAAATTCACCTTCTGTAATAGAATCGCTATCGCCTTTTGAATATTTTATATATGCGGAAGAAGCTATGACTTCTGCTAAAATTGATTCTTTTCGTCTTGTTTGAGAAGTTGCTTTCGTTTTCTTGTGTAATACACCACTCAAAAATTCTTCAGCTTCTTTTATAAACAATCTACTTCTATCTGTAATAATAAATCCTTGGCGAGCTTTACCACCTAACCATTGTCTTGTTTTTCCCGCACAACGCCAAAGACACTGTTCTACTCTATTAGAATCTGGATGTTCAGGATATCCTGGTAAAGAAAATTTTCTAGGAAAAATTTTAAAAGCGGCGACAACAGCATTTTCATAAGATAAATCAGCTCCTATTTGTTCCAACTGTCCCATGACATACATCATCAAGTGATCAAGGTCTACATTTCCATATTTATCTTCCCTTATCTCCTTTAACTTTTCTATCTTACTCTTATCTTTCATTTAACTCTCCTCTTCTTATGTTCCAATAATTCTTGTTTCGATTACTTATTATTTAACTATTAAGTAAATAGGTAAACTTGTAACTTTTTTATAATTTTTCTAAAAATATTTTTCCTTTTTCACTTATATTATAAATAACCCTAACTCCCATTTTTTTCTTTTCTATTAAACCTAATTCAAACATCCTTGCCGTCAAACCAGCTCTTTGTGTATTTATCACAGCGTCTGAAGCACCCCATATTTCACCAAAATCTCTTTTTAATTCATTATTTATCTTTTCTCTTTCTTTCATGCCATTTACAATCTTCTTCAGCAGCCATTCTACTGCGCAACTTTCGCCTCTCACTTTACTCACAATATGTTGTAGATAAAAATTTATCTCCTTTTCAGTGAAGCTTTTTTCATAATTACTATTGTCCAAGACCGGATTTTGTAACCTTGCAAATTCTAAACCAGCTTCAGTTAATCCGATAAAAACTTTGTCTTTCTCATCTTTATTGAGATTAACAAATCTTAAGAAGGGCATCGCTCCATCTAATTTTTTGTCTTTTCGTATATATGCTAAAAAATGACTCTTATATCTATTTTTACTTTTTTCTCCTTTTTCTTCTGGCAATCCAGCAGAAATTCGTTCATCCCTTGTCTTTCCTCTTTTATTTTCGTATTTTTTTATAGCTGTTCCAATGTTAGCAGCTATAGATGCAGCATCATCTTTATATTCTTCTAAATCTATCCATTTTTCAGTCTCTAACTTGAGTAAAAGTACTCTTAAGCCTATTTTTATAGGAAGAATTTTATTTACTTGACCCCATAGCCAACGCTTTTCTTCTTCACTATCATATAAAGAAGCAGACAAATCATGAAAAGCTGGCATAGAAACTGTCTGCGGCTGGTTTTTAATTTCTGAAAGCTTATTTATTTTATTTGTATCTATGAGTGTGATATTGGACCTAAGTAATCCATTTGAATTTTTTTCTTCCACACGAACACATATTTGCATTTCATCACTATTTTCTATGTAAATTTGATTTTCTATTGCGGTAGTAATAAACTGAGCTACATTTTGATATTTTCTTTCATCAATTAACTTAGTAATTTCAGTTGCTTGTCTCTGGGATATTTCTATCAAGTATCTCATTTATACCTCCTTTAATCATTTCATTAATTATTTAATTATTTCATTTTGTTAAAATGATAGCATATTTTTAATAAAATGTCAACACCTTTCCAATATTTTTTCATTAATTCAACTTTATCATTTCCTACAGTTATTAATTTACAGATAATATCAAAAATATTTTTATTGAAATGCTCTGTGTGAATCTTTTGGGGTCAGGTTTCAACATTTAACATAACTAATTCTAAAGATTAAATTTTTCTAGATAATACAAAGGACAGAATAAGAAAATAGTAATATTACTATTCTTGCTCTGTCCTTTTACCTGAAAGATTCTTCCTATGTAATTAGGAAATAGCTCTTTTAGTAAACTCTGTAAGGGTTTTCCTAAAGATTAGGAATTGCCCCTTCGGTGCTTTTCTGTATAAAGCTCTCCAGAGTTCTGTCCGGTAACGGTCTTTTTGCCTGAAAGTTTAAATACTTTTGGTATCTTACCTCTTCGGCTTCTTTTCTCTTTTTTTGAAAAGAAAAGGTCTCTCCTGTTACCTTCGTACAGGTTACAATATTAAATTTTAGTTGAAGTCCTTATATTATATATACTACACTTATTCTAAAAATCCTTCTTTTTGAGGAAAGTTTTATTTAGATGGGGTTCGTTCAACTCGGGACTTTCTCTGGCCTTCCTCTTAATTGCTTGCTAAAAAGTATAAAAAAATGGTAAAATTATAAAAATTTAAAGATAATTAACTATCTAAAATAGTTAATAACAGTTCTTTTCATTAATGTTTACTTCAATAATTAAAATAAAGGGGAGTAAAATTGATGTCTAAAAATCTTAATCCACTTACTATAGAAGAAGTGGCAGAAGAATGTAAAAATTGCAAGAAATGTCCTTTGTATCTTTCTCGCACCAAGGTTGTTCCCGGAGAAGGAAATGACAAATCTAAGGTAATTTTTATCGGAGAAGCTCCGGGAGAAGAGGAAGATCTCAAAGGTGAACCCTTTGTGGGTAAAGCAGGACAACTTTTGACTAAAATTCTGCAATCAGTTGATATAAAAAGAGAAGATATATTTATTACCAATATGACAAAATGCAGACCTCCGGGAAATCGTAATCCTTCGAAAAGCGAAATAGCAACCTGTCTTCCTTATTTAGAAACCCAGATTGCTTTAATCAATCCCAAAATTATTGTTACTCTGGGTAATATTCCCACTCAATTTCTTTTAGAAACTATTCAAGGAATCACTAAAATTAGAGGCCAATGGTTTGACTGGTTAGGAG
>Ga0209979_1002210_pt1 | contig 19118 bp, 18 predicted proteins | sample AnhtaG_FD_183114 | JGI IMG/M metagenome (GOLD analysis project Ga0209979, IMG submission 183114) | Deep subsurface microbial communities from Anholt, Denmark to uncover new lineages of life (NeLLi) - Anholt_01485 metaG (SPAdes) (version 2) | ecosystem: Environmental > Aquatic > Marine > Oceanic...
ACTATCAGTTGTCAAGTAAAAAAAATAGCGGCACTAAAAAATCTTTTAGCCCACTTTGCGGTAGCTTATAAGATTTTGAAAATTAACGAGTTATCCTGTGACTCACACTTACTGTCTGAATCACTGATGATATTGACTTTTTTTATCTAGGTTTCTATTGTAAAAGCCATGAAAGTAATACTGGCTGGATACAACATCGACAGCGTCGTTATCGAAGAGCTGAAAAAAAACAGCCCCCCACGAAAGGACATAACTCCCGAAACGCTGTCCGCTTCCTATGCGCGCATTTCTCGAGATCCCCGGCCAGCGAATGAACTTCGAGCCGTCGCTAGGGCCGAGGTTGAAAGAGCGAGGAGATCGAACAGAAACATCATTTTCAAGATGGGGCATCATTCTGTGGCCGAACATGCTGTTTTCAATTTTGATGTTGTCGGGGTCAGCCGCTTAGCCCTCGAGGAGATCGAAAAATTCCGCCTTTGTTCCTACACGGAAAAATCACAACGATACATCAAGTTGAAAGATGATTTTGTCGTTCCTGAAGAAGTCAAAAAGGCAGGTTTGAAAAAAATTTTCATCGACACCATTAAAGCCCAGAACGCCCTCTACCACAAACTTTACCATAGGCTGAAACCTTATATTTTTGACAAATACAAAGAGTTGGCAGGCCATTCCAAAAATTATGCGATGCTCAATGGATGGGCCAAGGAAGACTCCCGGTATGTTGTCAGTTTGGCCACAGAGGGGCAGTTGGGGATAACCCTGAATGCACGCAATCTGGAGTTTCTTATCCGCCGGTTTGCCTCAAAAAAATTGGCCGAGCTAAGGGAATTAAATCAGAAAATTTATGAGCTGGCCAAAGACGTTGCCCCTTCCATCATCCTTTTCACAGAAGCCAATGATTTTGATGCGAAGACATACCAGGAATTGGGAAAAAAAGCCAAAGAACTAGTAGGTCCGGATGGCAGAAAGGGAGCGGGAAACGTACGTCTTGTCTCTTACACCCCAGATGGAGACAACAGATTGGTAGCCGCCCTTTTGCATTCCTCTTCATCGCTTGCCTATGAGGCATGTTTTAAGAAAGCCAGAAAGCTCAGCCTTAAAGATAAAGATTCCTTTCTCAGGCATGCCTTTCAGCATATGGAATTTTATGACGGTGTGCTAAGGGAGTTCGAATATCTGGATTTGCAGTTTGATCTGATCGTTTCAGCGACTTGTTTTGCTCAGCTCAAGCGTCACCGCATTGCCACGATGACCTCTCAGCCGTATAATCCCGATCTTGGAGTGACCGTTCCTCCTTCAGTCGATGCGATTGGCGGTCAACAAGAGTTCCTGGAAACGATTCAAAGGACTAACGAAGTTTATGATTTATTGCAAAAGAAACTGGAAGTTGGTGCAGAGTATGTCCTAACCAATGCCCACCGGAAGAGAGTCCTTTTCAAGGCCAATGTTCGAGAGCTCTATCATATCTCCCGACTGAGAGAAGACCTGACGGCACAATGGGATATCCGCCAGGTTGTGGAGCAGATGATCCAACAGGCAAAAAATGTGATGCCCCTGGCCTGTTCGCTCATCGGTGGAAAAGACGCCTACCCCGAGATCTATAAAAGGATGTTTGGAAAATATCCCAAACTCAGCCCTCTGAAGATTTGACTCGCTTTCCCTATTTGCCGGCAAGTTTATAGAATCTGCGTTTGCCGATTTTCAGGACGTACTCATTCTTTTTTTTGAAATCCAACATGAGCTCGATGCTGTCGATACGGCTTCCATCGATATATATGCCCCCCTGGCGGACCATTCTTTTGGCTTCCCCGCGAGAGAGAAGGATTTCTTCGAGAACATCGATAATGCTGACTTCCCCAGATTCTGAGATTTTTCCAGGATCCACAACATGAACCGCTAGATCTGACGGGATTTCTTTTTGTTTGAACACCAAGTCAAATTCTTGAACAGCCTTTGCAGCTTCAGCTTCACTCCAGAAATCCGCCACGATCATCTTGGCCAACCTTGATTTCAAGTCCTTGGGATTGAGTTTTTCTTCCCGTATTTCCCTCCGCCAATCTTCGATTTGAGAAAGCGGCAGGTCCGTGAGCAGTTCATAATAGCGGAACATCAACGGATCAGATACGGACATAATCTTGCCGTAGATTTCATTCGGTGGCTCCGTGATCCCGACGTAATTGTCCAGGGATTTGCTCATTTTATCAACCCCGTCAAGTCCTTCCAGCAAAGGCATGGTTATGACAATTTGAGGCTCCTGTTGAAACTCTCTCTTGATATCCCTTCCCACCAAGAGGTTGAATTTTTGATCTGTCCCGCCCAGTTCGACATCGGCCTCCAAAGCGACCGAGTCATAAGCCTGCATGATAGGATACAGGAGTTCATGCAGGGATATGGGTTTGCCACTTTTCAGGCGGTTGGAAAAATCGTCCCGTTCCAAAATTCTCGCCACGGTGTACTTTGACGTAAGCTTGATGATATCGAAACTGGTCAATTTTCCTAACCATCGGGAGTTGAAGTCGATGATCGTTTTTTCAGGATCGAGTATCTTGAATATTTGGTTCTTATACGTCTCTGCGTTTTTGTTGATCTGTTCGCGGGTCATCGGAGGGCGGGTGGCCGATTGTCCAGAAGGATCTCCGATCAGCCCTGTAAAATCCCCGATTAAAAAGATGACATCGTGACCCAAGTCCTGGAAATGCTTCATCTTGCGGATGAGAACCGTGTGGCCGATGTGGATATCGGGAGCTGTTGGGTCGAATCCGGCTTTTATACGCAGCGGTTTGTTTTCCTTTATCGCCCGTTCAAGTTTTGCCTTGAGTTCGTTTTCCTGGATTATTTCCACACAGCCTTTTTTCAGGTATGCAAATTGTTCTTCGACAGATTTCATGATTGTTTCCTTTTTTTTGCTTGATCTTATCTGATGTATACGCGTCTTCCCTTGACTTCGAGGAGACCCTCGAAGTAGAGCTTGACAGCTTCGGGGTAGATTTGGTGTTCCTGTTTCAAAATTCTTTCGCTCAGCGTATCTTCGTTGTCATTTTGGAGAACAGGCACCGCAGCTTGCAGGATAATGGGCCCCATGTCAACTTCTGCGGTGACAAAATGGACAGTGGCACCGGAATACCGGACTCCCCAATCTATGGCTTTTTGTTGAACGTGCAGTCCTGGAAAAGAGGGAAGAAGGGCCGGATGAATGTTTATGATTCTGTTTTTGAAGGTGTTGCAAAACAGAGCGGTGAGGATTTTCATGTAGCCGGCAAGGCATATCAAATCCACGTTTCTTTTTTTTATTTCTTGTATGATGGCTTCATCGTAAGCTTCCCTTGATGGGTATTCTTTTGGATTAAGGTAAAGAGTTTCGAGATTGCGTTCCTGAGCGATTTTTAGTCCGGGTGCCTCTTTTTTGTTGCTGAACACGAGGACGATCTCGGCATTGATTTTTCCTGCAACGATGGCATTGTGTATGGCCATAAAATTCGAGCCTCGTCCGGAGAGGAAGATGGCGATCCGTCCTTTTTTCTTGGGGCTTTGAAAAACGTCCTCTGACATTTTGTTCTTCCTTATTTTGTATTCGTTCTGTTGACTAAAATCGGATTATAAAACCTATTTTAACCGATAATCCGCTAAAATCAACTACGGCCTCTGAAACCGAACGAATATTCGATCCTGATGGCTTTTCGGTCCGGATTTCGTTTTTTTCCTGCCAAAAATCAAGGTCAGGGATGTACTCCTCGAAATAATACAGTGTGCCCTTTTCTTCCAACTCGTTCTCACCGGAAAATCCCTGGATTTTTGCCCTCCTTATCAAACCTTCCACAAAAAAGCGAACGCCCACATCTGTTTCATATACAAATCCGAGACCACCTGACAGAATCGAACCTGAGGCAGATGCTCTCCCAAGACGGAAATAATTGTATTTGAGTGCTGATTCCAGTTTTTTTGCTTCTCTATACACATATTTGGCCCATGCCAATCCTCCACCAGCCCTCGCATAAACGTGAAGCCTGCTGTTTAAGGGGATGAAGTAATATCCGGAGAGGACGAGGGGGTAGGCGCTTACCGTGACCGGATAGACTTGGCTAAGGACTCCGGTTGGTCGCTGGACAAAGACTTCGGTCTCTTTTTCTTTTAGGTCGCCGTAGATGTAACCTGTTCCAAGGCTGACCCCAATTCGCCGAGAAAAAGAGAGGAAAATCTCTCCTTCAAGGTGGATACCGGATTGGAGGCTTTTGACATTCTGTTCGAGATACAGCCAATTGTTGTTCTCCTCTGCTTCTCTTTTTATCCATTCGGCCCAGTTTTCGAGGCTGCGGTTGATGCTTTTGACATCAAAATAGGTGTATCCGCCCGAAAGTTTGAGGCTCAGTTCTACACCCATAGCCGGTATGCCGAATAAAAATACAGGAACTAGAATTCGAACAACATTCTTGATGAAACGCTTTATACTCATAAGATTAAATCGACCCATCGTTGATGGGTTTACAAGTTTAACTTTTCTGGGGAAGACTTTCAAATTTTATTTTTGCTCGATCAATTCCCCAGTGTTCCCCGATTTCAACTTGTTGTAATGAATGAATCCAAAAGTGCGACAGGATTATGGGATTATCGAGCTTTGAAATGATCAGGGATGGCCTGTTTCCATGTTGTGTAAGACTTCTGAACAGGCAGATCGATGATTTTTTTCTCGTTGTGGCAGATGGTTATATTTTTTCCGCCTGTTGTCCCGATTTCTTCGATAGGCACATTTTGATCTTGAGCTATTTTTATCAGGGCATCTTTGTTTTCTGGTTTTACCGAGACGATAATTCGGGATTGAGATTCACCAAAAAGGAGTGCATCGCTTCTTATCCGATCTTTGAGGTGGAGAGTGCAGCCCGCTTGGTTATCTCCCAAAAAGGCGCATTCAGCAATACAGACCGCCAATCCTCCTTCGGAGATATCATGAGCCGAGCGGAGCAGCCCTTTCTCGATGGCTTCAATGCATACATCGTGGACCTGTTTCTCTTTCTGGAGATCGATCTGTGGGGGCTGGCCTTTTTCCATATCCCAGATGAATTTGAGGTACTCCGATCCTCCAATTTCATCCTTATTTTTCCCGATCAGAAAAATCACATCTCCTGTATTTTTGAATCCAGGGCTGCATGATTTGTCCACATCATGCACCACCCCTACGATGCCGAGTACAGGAGTGGGATGGATGGATAAGCCATCTGTGTCGTTATAAAAGCTGACATTTCCCCCCGTGACTGGGATGCTAAAAGTTCGGCAGGCTGCGGCTATGCCTTCGATCGCTTCCTGGAATTGCCACATGATCTCAGGTTTTTCGGGATTTCCGAAGTTCAAACAATTGGTGACTCCGACGGGATGGGCTCCCACACAGGCTAGGTTTCGGCATGCCTCGGCAACTGCGATTTTTCCTCCAGTTTTCGGGTCGAGATAGGTATAAAGGGAATTGCCGTCCAGAGTCATGGCGAGAGCGAATTTTTTGTTTTTCAGCCGGAGGAGAGATGCGTCGGCACCAGGAAGAAGGGCCGTGTTGATTTGGACCATGTGGTCATACTGCCGGAAGACCCATTGTTTATCTGCGATGGTCGGTGAAGAGAGCAGTTTTTCGAAAGTACTATTGTAATCCTCAGGAAGTGGGACCGGCTCTAGCTTAGTTTGGGATTCAAGGTAGGCCGGAACCTTACTCTCTCGGTGATAAAGGGGACACATGTCCACGACAGCCTGAACAGGGATATCCACGACGGTTTTGCCCTCAAATGTAACTTTGAGTCTTTGGTCGGATGTGACTTGCCCGACGATCACCGCATCGAGGTCCCATTTGGCATAAATCTTCTGGACCTCTTTGACCGTTTCTTTTTTGGCCACGAGAAGCATGCGCTCTTGCGACTCGGAAAGCATGATCTCATAGGGCGTCATGCCTTCTTCTCTTTGGGGGATAAGATCCAGATTGATTTCGATTCCTGAATTGGAGTTGGATGCCATCTCTGTTGTCGAACAGGTCAAACCTGCGGCTCCCATGTCTTGGATGCCTATTATCAGGTTTTTGTTCATAACCTCCAGGCATGCTTCCAGCAAAAGCTTCTCCTTGAATGGATCGCCTACCTGAACAGTGGGCCGTTTTTCTTCCAGATCCTCTCCGAACTCCGCAGAAGCCATGGTTGCCCCATGGATACCGTCCCTTCCTGTTTTGGAACCCACATACAGAACGGGATTGCCTTCGCCCTCGGCTTTGGCGTAAAAAATCTTGTCTTTTTCACAGATCCCAAGGCAAAAGGCATTCACGAGAGGATTAAGTGAGTAACACTCGTTGAAATAAACGTCTCCACCCACTGTCGGAACACCCATGCAGTTTCCGTAGCCTGCGATCCCAGAGATGACGCCTTCTGTGATGGTCTTGTTTTTGGGCACGGACAGGGGGCCAAAACGAAGGGCATCCATCAGGGCGATCGGCCGGGCGCCCATTGTAAAAATATCCCGCAAGATACCTCCGACGCCTGTGGCTGCTCCTTGGTAAGGTTCGATAAACGACGGGTGATTGTGGGATTCGATCTTGAAAACAGCGGCAAGACCTTCGCCGATATCGATAATGCCCGCATTTTCCCCTGGCCCCTGGATTACGTTTTCTCCCGTAACAGGCAATTTTTGCAGGTGGACCTTGGAGCTTTTGTAGCTGCAATGCTCGGACCACATCAGAGAAAATATGCCCAGCTCTGTGATATTGGGCTCCTTTCCTATGAGCTCCACAATCCTTTCATATTCTTTTTCTGTCAGGTTGTGCTCTTTCAGTATTTTTTTATCGATCATGATTCGTGTCTAGCTATTTGTAATGTGATGTATAACCGATTTAAAGATAATCCGTCCATCGTCACTTCCGAGAAGTGATTCCGAAGCCCTTTCAGGGTGCGGCATCATGCCTAAAATATTTCGTCGTTTGTTGACCAGGCCAGCAATGTTTTCGACCGAGCCATTCACATTGGCTTCTTCCGTGATCCGGCCTTCCCGATCCGCATACCGGAATACGATCTGGCCGTTGGCTATTATTTCTTCGATAGTTTCGGGGGATGCGTAGTAGTTTCCGTCAAAATGGGCGATGGGGATTCTGAGTACTCGATTTTTCTGCCCCTGGTTTGTAAAAGGCGTTTGGTCGTTTTCAATCTTCAAGTGGACATGCTCACAGAGAAACTTCAGATTCTTGTTCCGGAGCATGGCTCCGGGAAGCAGTTCCAGTTCCAGCAGCACTTGGAAACCGTTGCAAATGCCCAGCACGTGCCCTCCCTCGTGGGCGAATTCCTGGAGTTCTTTCATGAGGGGGGAGAATTTGGCTATCGCGCCCGACCGCAGGTAATCTCCATAGGAAAAGCCCCCAGGTAAAATGACACAATCGGCGTTATTCAGGTCATGATCTTTGTGCCAGAGATAAAAAGTATTTTGGCCGCAAACGTCCTTGAGGACATGGAAAGTGTCATGGTCGCAATTGGAACCGGGGAAAACGACGACACCGAACCTCAACTTACTCAATAATCTCCCAGGTGAATTTCTCGATTATGGGATTTGCCAAAATCCTATCGGCGAGTTCAGGGATAACCTGTTTTATCTTTTCATCGGAAAGGTCTTCGATTTCGATCTCGAATACTTTGCCTTGCCTGACATTCTTCACGAAATCGTAATCCATCGTCAGGAGGGCATTCCTGACGGTCTGACCTTGTGGATCCAAAACACTGTCTTTGTAGGAGACAAGAACTCTAATTTTCATCGGCAAAAACCTTGTCAAAAATATAGTCGATTTTTTCCAAATACGGATCGAGTGTGAAACAATCAGCGATTTCTTCCTCAGAAAGGATGTTGGATATTTCTGGATCCTGGAGAATAAGGTCTTTGAAATCCAGGTTTGTGTTCCAAGCTTCGAGGCTGTTCTTTTGGACGAGCTGATAGGCCTGTTCTCTTGAAATATCCTTTTTGGTGAGGGCCAGCATGACACGTTGCGAAAAAATAAGCCCCTTTGTGAGATGTATATTTTTTTCCATCCTGTCAGGATGGACATTCCAATTTTTAACAAGTGAGGCCGTATCAGAGAGAAGGTAGTCTGTGATGATGAAAGAATCGGGGAAAATCACGCGTTCGGCAGACGAATGGGAGATATCTCTTTCGTGCCACAGAGGGATATTTTCCAACGCCACATGTAGGTTTGATCTGGTCACCCGTGCTAGGCCGGAAACCCTTTCTGACCGGACAGGATTTTTTTTGTGGGGCATGGAAGAGGATCCCTTTTGTCCTTTGGTAAAGGATTCTTCCACCTCGCTGACTTCGGTCTTCTGAAGGTGGCGGATCTCGACAGCGATTTTATCGAGGGTGGAGCAGATAAGAGCCAGCACAAACAGGGCTTCCGCATGCCTGTCGCGTTGGAGAATTTGAGTGGATACCTTTGCGGGTTTTAAGCCTAGTTTGCCCAAAGCTATGGTTTCCACACGGGGATCTAGATGAATGTATGTGCCGACAGAACCCTGGATCCTACCTACGCTCATGGTATCGATGGCGTTTTGGATTCGTTTGATATGGCGTTTGATTTCCTCGTACCATACGAGGATCTTTACACCGAACGTGATGGGTTCGGCATGAACCCCATGGGTGCGTCCCATGATCGGTGTTTTTTTGTATTTCAGAGCCTGTTCTTTGAGGATTCCTTTCAGCGTCTCCAGTTCTCCGGCCGTTTTTTCCAAGGATTCCTTGAGAAGAAGGGACAGAGCCGTGTCGACCACATCGTAGGATGTCAGCCCAAGATGGACGTACCGGGAATCATCTCCTACATATTCTGCAACAGAATGGAGAAAAGCCAGAACGTCGTGTTTAACGACTAACTCGATTTCTTCGATCCGTTCGACAGAAAATCCGATTTTCTGCTTTATCTTTTCCAAAGCTTCGGGAGGAATCTCTCCCAGTTCATGCCAGGCTTCACAAACAGCCAGTTCGACGTCCAACCACTTTTGATATCTGTTTTGTTCTGTCCAGATGGCTCCCATTTCAGGCCGTGTGTATCGTCTGATCATCAGTTTGTCCTCACAGAAATTGAGGTCAAATCATATCAGCAACCCCGCCTTCTGTCAACGCAAAACGGGGTCAGGCTTGAGAACTTTTGAAGGCCTGACCCAAAAAAAAGGGGGACGGTTCTATTTTTTTTCATTTTTCAAATGAATTTCCTTTTTTAATCCCCTTTTTACTTTAAATTCCCTTAAAAACAAAGGAATTTGGTAAAATGTTTGTCTACTGACATGGAAAGGTGAAATGGAAGCTTTGCCGGATGATCAACTTGTGGCTCATGCGAGGAAAGGAGATGTGGATGCATTCACAGAGCTGGCCCGCCGGCATCAAAAGAAGGTTTTCCAGACTGTTTTGTGGATGACCAAAAATCAGCAGGATGCGGATGATTTGTGCCAGGAGGCTTTCCTCCATGCGTATAAACATCTTAAAAATTTTAAACAAAGATCGAGTTTTTACACATGGATTTACAGGATTGCCGTCAATCTGACACTCAATTTTTTAAAAAGGAAGATGAGAGAGAAAAAAAGAAGCCAAATTCCGGTCGAGGATTGTTTTCAGGGGGATAACGGTACGCTCAGAAAAGAACTCAGACAAAAACTGAATCAGGCGATCGACTTCTTGCCCGATCCCTACAAAATGTCCTTTGTCCTGGTTGTTTTTCAGGGGATGTCCCACAGTCAGGCCTCTGAGGTTTTGGGGTGCTCTGAAAATACGGTCTCTTGGCGAATGTTCAAGGCAAGAAAAATGCTTCAAAAAAAATTGCTTCCTTACTTAGGAGGAACCTGATGAAATGTCAACAAATCGAGCGATGGCTTTCCGACAGTGTAGATGGCCCCATTTCAAAAAAGGAAAAAGCTATTATCGATGCTCACATCGAGACCTGCACTGCTTGCCGCGCCTTTCGGAATCAGATTGAGAAGATCAACGAAGAAGCGAAGAACTTGGATGCGCCTGAAGTGTCTCCTGCGCAAAGCCGGGACTTTGTTTCGCGGCTGAGATCGGCTCTCATCGAAATTGGAGAAGAAAAGAACAAGGGAGTTTTGCATGTGTTCAGGAACAAATGGGTGTTTGTCCCGGCTAGCGTCATCATGATATCTCTCTTCATCCTGATTTTTGTTTTTTACGAAAAGGGAGATTTCCAATATGAGGAATTCTCTGTCTTTTCTTTCGGGAATGCCGTGGAAGAAATTTACCAAGATATTGGGAGTGACCTGGTATTACAAAAGGCTTTTAATTCCTTGGTGTCGGCTTCGATAAACGAGATGCTTATCACCGCGGATTGGGATGAAATGTTGAACTTGGAGGATGATCTTCTCCTTTGGGAGGAATTTTCGGAGGAAGGGCTGGGAAATCTCGAGCTAGAATTAAAAAAGGATAGGAACTCATAACATGAATAATTCAGGCTAGGAGGTTAACGATGAATTCAAAAAAAATAACATCTTTTGTTTTAGGCTTGCTTTTGATCGTCTCCATTCTCGCTGCTGCAGCAGGAGGAAACGGTCTTGTCCAAAGAGAAGGAGTGAGAGATCTTTCTCCCAAATACAGGGCGTTCTTAGCGGAAACGCGAGAGTTCATGCACTCAGATGATAGAAAGGTTTTTTTAGGATTAAAAACGGACAAAGAAAGAGATTTATTTATCCAAAAATTTCGGGAGGCACGTAGGGGCCGGGATAATATCAGCACGTTGTACCTGCTCAGGATGGTTCAGATCCTTGATCTTACAGAAGAACAGACAGCCAAGATCTTTCCTAGGGTAAACAGAGCGGAAAAAGAAAAACGGGAGATGAACCGCAAAATCGGTCAACACTTGAGAGAACTTCGAGCCATGGTGAGGCAACAGGACGTGAATGAGAAAGAGTTGTCCCGCATTATGGACGAAGTAAAGGATCTTAGAATACAAGTGAAGGACAGGGAGGAAGAGCTGCAAGAATTTTTGGAGGAAAACCTCACCGTTTATCAGCAGGCGAAACACCTCATTTTTATACAGGATTTTTTGAAAGACTTGCGGGAAAAGTTAAACAAGGCCCGACAAGCGATCAAATAAAAATAGTGACATTATCTTCTTGACAAAAATGGCAAGATTCTATAGTATTAGCTCTGTATTCTTTTACGTCTTAAGGCTGTAGAGGTAGAAAAAGAGAAAGAAGTCGCACGAAGGAACTCCTTTTCTCTTCTTTTTTATTCCCAAAATCGAAAAAAACAGATCAAACTAACAGACGGAAGATTATGCCAGCGTAGCTCAGTTGGTAGAGCAGCTGATTTGTAATCAGCGGGTCGGGGGTTCGAATCCTCTCGCTGGCTTTTAGCGGACTGATTTGGTTATTGGCTTTTGTTTATAATAAGGGCAGGTACCAAAGTGGTCAAATGGGGCGGGCTGTAAACCCGCTGGGGAAATCCTTCGGAGGTTCGAATCCTTCCCTGCCCATTTGAGCAAGCGGGAATAGCTCAGTTGGTAGAGCAACGGCCTTCCAAGCCGTTAGTCGCGGGTTCGAGTCCCGTTTCCCGCTTATTTATAGTGCGTGGATGCCCACGTAGCTCAGTCGGTAGAGCACGTCCTTGGTAAGGACGGGGTCACCAGTTCAACTCTGGTCGTGGGCTTTGTAAAAAGGTTCGTTTCGATTTAAGCAAATAGGAGGTAAGGAAAATGGCGAAGGCAAAGTTTGAGAGGACGAAGCCGCATTTGAACATAGGGACAGTGGGGCACGTGGATCACGGGAAGACGACGTTGACGAGTGCGATAACTAAGGTGTTGAGCAAGAAGATAGGGTCGGTGGAGTATATAGAATTTGACAAGATAGACAATGCGCCGGAGGAGAAGGAGAGGGGGTTGACGATCCAGATAGCGCACATCGAGTACGAGACGGACAATCGGCATTATGCGCACATAGACTGCCCTGGGCATGCTGACTACATAAAGAACATGATAACAGGTGCAGCGCAGATGGACGGGGCGATATTGGTGGTGGCGGCCGATGATGGGCCGATGCCGCAGACACGGGAGCACATCCTGTTGGCGCGACAGGTGAATGTGCCGGCGATCGTGGTGTTTATGAACAAGGTGGATTTGGTGGATGATCCTGAGATATTGGATTTGGTTGAGTTAGAGGTGCGGGAGTTGTTGACAAAGTACGAGTTTCCTGGGGATGACATACCGATAGTGAGGGGAAGTGCGTTGAAGTCGATGGAGTCGGATGGTGATCCTGAGGCTGAGGTGAACAAGCCGATACTGGAGCTGATGGAAGCGGTGGACAGTTACATTCAGGAGCCTGTGAGGTTGATGGATAAGCCGTTTTTAATGCCGATAGAGGACATATTTACGATTAGCGGTCGAGGGACGGTGGTGACGGGCCGAGTGGAGAGAGGGAAGGTGAAGGTAGGAGAGGATATAGAGATCGTGGGATTTGGAGAAACGCGGAAGCGGGTAGTAACCGGAGTTGAGATGTTTCGCAAGATCTTGGACGAGGGGATAGCCGGAGACAATGTGGGCGTTTTGTTGAGAGGGACGGATAAGGATGATGTAGAGAGAGGGATGGTGTTGGCGTTTCCTGGATCGATAAAGCCGCATACGAAGTGCAAGGCATCGATATACGCGTTGAAGAAGGAGGAAGGCGGGAGGCACACGCCGTTTTTTGCGGGGTACAGGCCTCAGTTTTATTTTTCGACGACGGATGTGACGGGGACGGTGAAGTTGCCCCAGGGCGTGGAGATGGTGATGCCTGGGGACAATGTGAATTTGGAGGTCAATTTGATCACGAACGTGGCGATGGAGAAGGGGATGCGGTTTGCGATCCGAGAGGGCGGCCGCACAGTCGGTGCCGGCTCTGTCACCGATATCATCGAATAGGCTGACCATAAATCGAACACTTTAACTAAGCGAGAAGAGGATGAGAGATATCGTTACACTCCAGTGCACAGAATGCAAGCGGCGGAACTACACCACAACTCGTAATAAAAAACAACAGCAGGAAAAGATCCAGCAGAAAAAGTATTGCAGGTTCTGCCGGAAGCACACCTTGCATAAGGAAACAAAGTAAAAGTTTAAAATTGAACATTAAATAAGAAAGAAACGAGGAGATTAAAGGAGGAGAGAAGATATAAGTAGGTGAGTAGCTCAATTGGTAGAGCATCGGTCTCCAAAACCGGAGGTTGCGGGTTCGAGTCCTGCCTCACCTGCCAGATGCTCATAAATGTTTTGGCAGAGAGCCACGGAAGGTATCCCTGTTATTACTGCTACTTAAAAAGGAACTAAAATGAGTCAAAAAGTAAAGAGGTATAGGCGGTTCTTCTCTTTCTTGAGAGAAGTCCGGGCAGAACTGAAAAAGGTGACATGGCCATCAAGGAACGAGGTTTACAGCACAACCGTCGTTGTCGTTTTTGCAACGATATTTTTTGGCTTCTATTTGTTCTTCATGGATGTTGTTTTCTCTTGGTTAATCACGAAGGTTAAAGATTTTTTTGGATAAGTTGAGATAAAAAAATGGCAAAAGATTGGTTTGTTGTTCATACGTATTCCGGTTTTGAGAAATTTGTCGCTGAGTCTATCCAGCAAAGAGCGCTAGAATTGAGCATCCAAGAGCAGATCGGAAAGATCATCATCCCTACCGAAGGAATTGTCGAAATTAAAGGTGGAAAAAAAGTGGTTTCCACCAAAAGGTCCTATCCCGGATACATTTTGGTAGAAATGGAAATGAGTGATGAAAACTGGCATATCATTCGGGAAACGCCCAAAGTAACGGGTTTTGTAGGTTCGGGGAAACGGCCTACACCTCTAAACAAAGATGAGGTTAACCAGATTGTCGAGCATATGGAGACCACCTCAGCGAAGCCTAAGCCGAAGCACTCTTTTGAAAAAGGAGAAGCGGTGCGAATCATTGATGGCCCTTTTTTCAATTTCAGCGGAATCGTCGAGGAAGTCAACCAAGAAAGGAACACGTTAAAGGTCCTCGTGACGATATTCGGCCGTTCAACCCCAGTCGAATTGGAATTTTTGCAGGTCGAGAAATTATAGGAGAAAAGAATGGCGAAAGTAGCAACAGCAAAAATTAAACTTCAAATAGAGGCAGGACAGGCTAGCCCTGCTCCCCCCGTGGGCCCTGCTCTGGGGCAACACAATGTCAACATCATGGATTTTGTGCGCCAATTCAACGACAAGACAAACAAAATGGAAGCTGGGACCATCATTCCTGTCGTCATCTCTGTCTTTAAAGACCGGACTTTTAATTTCACCATGAAAACCCCTCCGGCATCCTATCTGCTCAAGAAGGCGGCGGGAATTGCCAAAGGATCCGGTGAGCCGAATAAAGAGAAGGTTGGAAAAGTAACAGAAAAACAAGTTGAAGAGATCGCAAAACGAAAAATGCAAGATCTTAATGCCTACGATATAGATGCAGCGAAGAAAATTATCATCGGCACAGCAAAAAACATGGGATTGGAGATTGTCAGTGGCTAAAAGAGGGAAAAACTACACAAGATCAAAGGAATTGGTAAAAAAGCCAGAATACTCTTTGGAGGAGGCTATCGCCCTGGTGAAAAAACTGAGCTTCGTGAAGTTCGATGAGTCGGTGGATCTTTCTCTGCGATTAGGCGTGGATCCCAAGCATTCCGATCAAATGGTTAGAGGCACTATTGTGCTCCCTCATGGAACCGGAAAGTCAAAAACAATATGTGTTATCGCTTCGGGAGAAAAAGTTAAGGAAGCCGAGGAAGCGGGAGCTGACCATGTCGGATCGGAAGAGCTTGTGGAAAAAATTACCAAAGGTTGGGCAGATTTTGATTCTGTTATCGCCACCCCAGATATGATGAAGAGCGTAGGGAAGCTTGGTCGAATTCTCGGCCCGAAAGGGCTGATGCCAAATCCTAAGATTGGGACTGTCACTTTTGATGTCAAAAGAGCCGTTAGCGAAATTAAATCAGGACGCGTGGAGTTTCGTGTCGACAAAACAGCCCTCATTCATTCTCCTGTTGGCAAAGTTTCTTTTTCGGAAGAAAAACTCGTTGAAAACGCCAAGGCATTTATTCAAGCGGTGCTCCAAGCCAAACCCCCCGCTGCCAAAGGCAAGTATGTCAGAAACATCCATGTATCATCGACCATGGGGCCCTCTGTAAGGATATCAGAGGCCGTTTTTGAACGATAGGAGATTGAAGGATGAATGTAAACAGAGAAAAAAAAGAAAATTTGGTCAAAGAGATCAATGAGAATTTTGCCAAACATGACTCTTTTTATCTCCTTGACTTCATCAATATGCCTGTTGCAAAAACCATGGAGTTGAGGAGACAGTTGCATGAAAATTCCTTCCCGATGAAGGTAGTTAAAAATCGATTAGCCCTGAGAGCGCTGACAGAGGGTCTGCCCGAAGATTTAAAAGAACATTTCAGGGGGCCCACAGCGATAGCTTTTGCATCCGAAAATCCTTTGCAATTGGCTCGGATGCTCAGGGATTTTTCTAAACAATATAAGGTTTTGAAATTCAAGGCGGGATTGCTGGAAGGCCAATTCCTTCCAGAAGCCCAATTTGAGGATGTGGCCAGTCTGACCTCACGGGAAGATCTCATTGCCAAATTTGCCTTTATGATGGTACATCCTTTAATGAAATTATTGCGGACTTGGCAAGCACCTATGGAAAGCTTAGGCCGGTTGTTGAGTCAACTTAAATCAAAAAAATAGGGTTGGAGGTAAAAAATGCCCAAAGCACAAACAAAAGAAGCCAGTGAGACCACGAAGGGAAAAAAGGAAAAAACAAAACTCACAAAGGAACAGTTTTTTGATCATTTGGATATCCTTACCGTTCTGGAACTTGCCGATTACATCAAGGAATTTGAGGAAAGATACGGAGTGAGTGCAGCCGCTGCAGCCATGCCCATGGCTGTTCCAGGTTCAGCTGCCGCGCAGGGAGAGGCTCAGGCAGAGGAAGAAAAGGTCGAGTTCAACGTCGTTTTAAAGAGCGTGGGTGACAAGAAGATCAACGTTATCAAAACCGTCAGGGAAGTCACGAGTCTCGGGTTGAAAGAGGCCAAAGATCTGGTGGATAGCGCACCCAAAGCAGTCAAAGAAAATGTTCCTAAGGAAGAAGCTGAGGAAATAAAGAAAAAATTCGAAGAAGTTGGAGCGGAAATCGAACTTCAATAAATTTTCTTTAGGAGCCTAATATGCAAGAAGAAACCAGCCATATTTATCGCGAAAGACTCGATTTTTCTAAGATAGAAAGCACCTTTCCTATGCCTGACCTCTTAGCTATCCAGAAGCTGTCCTATGCGGATTTTCTGCAGATGGATATGTTGCCTGAAGAAAGAAAAGATGTTGGGCTGCAAGCGGCATTTAAAGATATTTTCCCTGTGTCCGATTTCAAAGAAACCACTCAGCTGGATTTTATCCACTATTCTATCGGTAACTGGGAGTGCAAATGCGGACGATTGAAGGGAGTCGAGAATGCCAGGCGGAAATGCGAGGGGTGTGATACGCTTCTACCCCCTGATGTCGAGTTGACCGAGAAGGAGATCTGTCCCTACTGTGGATCCATGAAAAAGATAGTCGTACCATTATGTGATTTCTGTGGGGATAACGTGAATCTCAAGCTAAAATACATGCCTAATGAGTGCCTCCAGAAAGGATACACGTTCTCCGTACCTCTCAGGATCAAGGTGAGACTGATCTCATGGGAAAAAGACCCCGCCACCAAGGTCAAGAGACTGAAACACATCAAGGAGCAAGAGGTGTATTTTGGCGATATCCCTCTGATGACCGACAAAGGAACCTTCATTTTCAACGGGATTGAAAGAGTGGTTGTCAGCCAGCTCCAGAGATCTCCGGGTGTTTTTTTCCGACCGGGAGATGCAAAGGGTTTTTTCATCGGGAAGATCATTCCGTATAGAGGAGCTTGGGTTGAGTTCGAATACGACTCCAAAAACATCATGTATGCCCGACTTGATCGGAAAAAAAAGTTTTTGGCGACCGTATTTCTGAGAGCATTGGGTTTTGGCTCCGATGCAGAAATTCTTCGCCTCTTTTTCAAAGTTTTCGGGATCGTTCCGGAAGATGGGAATATCTATTGGGAAGTTTCAGAAGATTTGATCGGGAAGGTTATAGGAAAGGACATCATCGATCCCTCTTCAAAAAAGGTGATCTTCCGCTCTGGCAAAAAAATCAAGAAAGAAGATCTGGCAGTCCTGGAGAAACACAAAATAGACAAAGTCATTCTTCCCAAAAAGGAATTCCATGGAGCCGTCTCCGTTTCATCTGTTCCCGATGTTCTCGAGAAATTCGAACAATTGGAGGAAGAAAAATTAGAAAAGCTGAGCGCAACAACAGATCCTTTCGAGATTTTTTACCCCGGTGAGAATGAAGCTGCCGACCTTATCCTTTGTACGCTGAAAAAGGACAACACCACGGATACCAACAAAGCACTGGGTGAGATCTATAAAAAATTGAGGCCAGGCGAGCCTCACACACTCGAGAGTGCCCACAGCCTTTTCCGCAACCTGTTTTTTAACCCGCAGAAGTATAACTTTTCAAGAATCGGCCGTCTGAAGATGAACATCAAGCTCGGCATGGAGACGTCATTGGAGGAAAAAAACCTGACTCCTTTGGATTTTATCGAAGTCATTAAGTATTTGATCCGTCTAAGAGGAGGTGAGGGGAATGTGGATGATATCGACCACCTCGGAAACAGGCGGGTTCGATCTGTCGGGGAATTGGTCGAGAATGCATTTCGGATCGGTCTAACCAGGATGGAACGCACGATCAAGGAAAAAATGACGGTCGCACAAGATCTCGCCTCGGCGATGCCCCAAGATCTGATCAATTCCAAACCGGTGATAGCCGCTTTAAAGGAGTTCTTCGGGAGCTCTCAGCTATCCCAATTTATGGACCAGATAAACAGCTTGGCGGAAGTCACTCACAAGAGAAGACTGAGTGCATTGGGTCCCGGGGGATTGAGCCGCGAAAGAGCTGGTTTTGAAGTTCGGGATATCCAAGGCTCGCACTACGGAAGAATCTGCCCCATCGAAACGCCAGAAGGACCCAACATCGGACTGATTTCTTCTCTCAGCAGCTATGCCCGTGTGAATGAATTCGGATTTATCGAGACTCCTTACCGCAAGGTTAAAAACGGCAATGTTATAGATTATGTTAAAATTTTACACCCCGGAAACAGCTCTTTCAATGTGGGAGAAATTGTTGAAAAAAGAGAGCTGGAAAAAGCAACCGCCAAAGAAAAAAAGAGCAACAAAAAACAGCTCCCTGTGGCTGAGCCCTATTGTTTTTACCTCACCGCTTGGGAAGAGGAAAAATATAATATCGCGCAGGCGAACGCTCCTGTGGATGAACAAGGAAACTTTATCGATGAGATGGTGAGTGCTAGACAAGCGGGAAACTTCAAAACGCTACCCAGAGAACAGATCGACTACCTAGATGTCTCCCCCAAACAGCTCGTATCCCTCTCCACATCACTCATCCCTTTCTTGGAGCATGATGATGCTAATAGGGCGCTTATGGGATCGAACATGCAGAGGCAGGCCGTTCCGCTCCTCAAGCCAGAGGCCCCGTTGGTAGGAACCGGCCTTGAACATCTTGTGGCCAAAGGCTCAGGGGATGTCATCATTGGCAAGCGGCCAGGAGTCGTAGAATTCGTGGACGCCGATAGAATTTTGATAAGGGTCGATGAACAGGACGGAGCCAAAAAACACGCAGTGGGTACGGATCTTTACATCCTGACAAAGTTTTTGAGAACCAACCAGAACACATGCCTGAATCACCGACCGATCGTCAGAAAGGGAGACCGTGTGGAAGAGGGACAGGTTTTGGCCGACAGTTCTTGCACGGATTTGGGTGAGTTATCCCTCGGCCGAAACGTTCTTTGTGCTTTTATGCCGTGGAGGGGATACAACTTTGAGGATGCCATCATCGTCAGTGAGAAATTGATCAAGGAAGACATTTTCACCTCCATTCATATCGTCGAAGAATCTCTCGAGGCCCGGGATACCAAGCTAGGTCCTGAGGAAATCACGAGAGATATCCCTAACGTCCATGAAAACCTCCTCCGTAATTTGGACGAAAACGGAATTGTCAGGATTGGCGCCCA
>Ga0209979_1002212_pt1 | contig 19109 bp, 13 predicted proteins | sample AnhtaG_FD_183114 | JGI IMG/M metagenome (GOLD analysis project Ga0209979, IMG submission 183114) | Deep subsurface microbial communities from Anholt, Denmark to uncover new lineages of life (NeLLi) - Anholt_01485 metaG (SPAdes) (version 2) | ecosystem: Environmental > Aquatic > Marine > Oceanic...
AGCTCAAAAAGCTGGACGAACAGCCAAAAAAGGATGTTGCCGAAAACACTGCTGCTACTATAACGTCAATTGTGGCACCGGCGTATCAAAAGATTTATAATATTGAGATAAGGGAGAATACCTTTTCCAACGCCGTAAGGGCAGCGGTTGAGGTATATATAACAAAGGTCAAAACAGGCCAATTGCCTGAGGAGCTCCCGGCCGGTCTGCCGAAGGATTTATTCAGCGGAAAGGACTTTAAGTACGAGAAAACAACAGATGGTTTTATTCTTCGCTGCCGGGGCAAGGACCTGGAGAAAGACGAAACCTATAAGTACGAATTCAAGGTCAAAAAGTGATTTGTATATATCATTGATGAAAAAAGGCCGGGCTTTCAAGTTCGGCCTTTTTTATGCGCCTAGATAACAAAAAAAACGAAAAAATTTATTCGTAAAAGAGGTTGCGCAGAGGTTGTTTTTTTCGTCTATAATAGTGAAGTCTTGAAGAGCCAGCATCAGGAGGTTTTTTGCGAGACCGTCAGAAAGAACTTTTAGAGCTGTTGGACAAGTCCGGAGCGAATTTGTATGCGCTTTTGACCAGGCTGACGCTGCGCGAAGATATTGCTGAGGAGCTGATGCAGGAATTATTTATAAAGCTCATTAATTCCAGAAGCTTCGATAAAGCGGGGAATCAACAGGCATACGCCCGCAGAGCTGCGATAAATCTGGCTTTTGACTGGCGCCGCAGCCGGAAGCGGAATCCCCTGAGGTTAGACCAGATACGCGAACCTGCTTCTAATGACAGCTCACCGTTGGGTAAACTTGTCCAGGCGGAAGAACTGGATCAAATACTAAATGCAATTGGTCAATTGAATAAAGTGCCGCGCGAGGCCTTTGTAATGCGATACATTCAAGAGGAATCTTACGATTATATTGCCGAACAATTAGGCAAGACATCTCATCACGTCCGAGCTTTGTGCTCCAGGGCCTTAAATCGTCTTCGGAACGTACTTGGGTCTAACCAGCACAAATCTTCCGGAAAGGAGACATAAAATGTCAAAAATTGACGAAAACCAAATCCACCGTCGGTTAAAAGCCCTCTCACAGATTAAGCCGAGTTCAGAGGCCACCGACCGTGCCATACAACAGGTTCGGGACACCCTGATAAACGAAGAAAAAACACGACAATGCGCAGGCACGAGAATATGGCAAACAGTTTTCAAAGGTCCGGTAACGAAGTTTGCCGCCGCAGCGGTATTGCTGATTGCTGTGGGATACGCCACCGGCCGACTTTCCGCCCCTCCGCCGCTTGATATAGAAAAGCTTCAAGCCGCTTTGGAAATCTCGCTGAAATCTTCTCTTGAACCGGCTATTCGCCAGGACCTGCTTGAGCAAATGAACGACCGCTGGCAGTCGGCCTTTGCAGCCGGCTGCGCTCAGCTTAAAGAAGAGCTTCAACGGCAGGTTCGCCGCGACCTGACTGAGTTCGCCGCACAGACTTTGGCTGCTTCCGGCACCCTGACGAATCAACGTCTAATGGAACTTATTCAGTTAATTGAGGCCACTCGCAGGCGGGAGCGTCAGCAGATTGAAGCGGCCTTTGAGCAAATAGAACAAGAAAAAATCCTGCTTAGAAATGGTCTGTTGGCCGTAGCTGCCCAGACGAACGAATTACTGGGCACGAAGCAGTAGTGAGTAGTGAGTAACTAATTAACAAATTAACCACTCACCAATTAACCATTAAATGAAAGGAGCAAAAAATGAAATCTTTAACCCGAACAATCATTATTCTTGTCGTTTTCAATCTGGCGATGGGAAATCTTGCCCCGGCTCAAACAGAAGGCCAAGCAGGGCCTGCGACAGTAGAACCGGCTCCGCCTGCGTTACCGGCGCCGATGGGGACCCGGACCTTTATTATTTCCGGCAGAACCGGCCTGAGCGGTGTGATGCTCAAAGGTCTGCCTGGCAACCCTGTTACCGGCTGGCCCGGTACTTACAAGGACACCCTTGAGTATGGCTGGAGCGGAACGGTTACGCCGGTAAGGGACGGTTACACCTTCGAACCGGCCAACAGGACCTATAGTAAGGTTACTAAGAACTACTATAGTCAGGACTACACTGCGAAAATGATTACCTTTACAATTTCCGGTACAACTGGAATAGGCGGCGTAGTAATGATCGGCCTACCGGGTAATCCGGTTAGCGATGAAAGGGGCTATTACAGTGCCACCGTTAACTACAACTGGACCGGTACGGTTACGCCGGCAAAGGAAGGTTACACCATCGAACCGGCCAGTGTGCCCTACACTCAACTTATCCGCAGTTATACTAATCACAACTACACTGTGACACCGATTACCTTCACCATTTCCGGCGAAGCTGGAGTCGGTGGCGTGTTGATGAAGGGTCTGCCGGGTAATCCCGTCGTTACCGGCAGGAACGGCACTTATCAAGCTACCGTTAAATATGGATGGAGCGGCACGGTTACGCCGACAAAAAAAGGCTACAGCTTTGAGCCGCCTGAGCAACGATATACTAAAGTTATCCGCGACCTGACTAATCACAACTATAGCCCGAGAAGGATTGGCCCTGCGCCTATGCTTGGGCGCACCGGCGGCCGGAAAGTCCTTGTGATACCGGATACAGAGGTCAAACCGGAAGAACTTGACGCTATAACGCAGGATTTGCAGGTTATGTCGTATATCCTTGACGAAAAGTTTAAGGAGATTCGCGAGATTGAAGGACTGTTCGTTGATTTTGGTGATTTTTTCCGCCGGGACAGTCGCGACACGGAAGCTATCTATTTAGACGGTTATGGAGCGCTTTTTTTGATGGAAGTAAATTTTGCATTTACGCCTCCACCTAAAGCGCAGGAGCAGGAGCTTGAGGAAACTGCCGAAGATGTTGACCCGACCTGGCAGCGGGCAAGACAGAAAATGTTCTCGCCGGAAGAGCCTACGATGGGCAGAACGAGAAGGATCCGCTCAAGAAAAGAGGACGGCGCAGTGGGACTTAAGCAGCTAAGCACAGAACTTATCAAAACGCTAAAACACGCGGCAAATATTCGAAACCTGAAACAGGACGAGTGGGTAATTTTCACAGTCTTTGGGAAGAGCCGGCAATACGGTGGGGTTTATGAAGACTACTATCGAAGCGCCGCCCCAAGATCCGGACTTTCCAGATCGAGGGGACGATCCTCATCACGCGGAAGGAGCAGTTACGGTGGAGAGGGCGGTATGGGCGGCGGCATTGGTGGGATGGACGGCGGCGGTTATGGTACCTCCGGCCGCATGGGTGGAATGGGTGGCGGCGTGGGTGGAATGGGAGGCCAGGTTTTCGGTGGCGGTATGATGGGCGGTATGGAATACGGCGAAACAGGTTCTAATTCGCTCACGGCTATGACTGTACGCGCGAAAAAATCGGATGTGGACGACTTTGCAAAAGGCAAACTGGATTTTGAACAATTTCGGCAAAAAGTACAGCATTTTGTTATGTACTGATTGTCTAAGGAACGGAGTTTACTATGGTAAACTGAGGAATGGTCCTTGGATTGGTCGTATGTTCCTCGATAGCTGTATTTTGGAATGGCTGTTCTTAGTCCAGATAGAGGGCCTTTGGAAGCTTTCGGAACTCAATTGAAACCTCTTTTTAAAAAACAAAGATTATGAAGGATATGCCGATACGCAAGCGGGTAAGCGTGGGGGTGATAGTACTGGTCACATGGGGACTGGTCACAGGATTGCAAGCTGATGAAATTACCCTATTGACGCCCAACCTGCCGCCGGCAGCAACCAGGGTTTTGTCCTTTCCATCCGGCCAATGCACGGGCAATCTTTACCTTGAGCCCGAATCCGGTCCGGGTTGGGACCCTAAGTGCGTGAGGCTGTACGGCGAATGGGAGTACCTTAGCGCCGCACAGGGCGATGTACTTGTGCCCAAAGACCGAAACGTCCAACTGATTGTTCGACTGCCACTTAGCCCGCGGGAGTCGGCAAAACTGCTTGCACAGAATCCTTGGGCTCACCAACTGACGACTGCCGACCGGACCCGTAAAGACCCGGATGATCTGTCAGGGCTGTCGAAACTTGATCCGAATGACTTGTTTTGGCTCTCAGTCGGCACCGAGATGTACCTAAGGGCTGGTGCAGACCCACGGATATTTGAGCCGATCAGCCGTTTAACGGGTCTTCAGATACTGAGCCTGCAAAGCGCTGGAATAACCGATGAAGGTCTTGAGCACCTCAGGTCGCTGCGTTCACTCAGGGGCCTGGAGCTCACACAGGCATCTATCGGAAGCCGGGGCCTGGCGGTCCTAATGGATTTGCCTGCTCTGGAATACCTGGAACTCAATACGGGTGTGAGCGATGCAGGCCTCAAGCAGGTGACACAAGTGTCCAATCTACGCTGGCTGAGCATAGTGGATGGAAATATATGGGGCCCGGGCCTGGCCGAACTGGCGAAGCTGCCCCGGCTGGAGCGCCTATGTATCCTGCAAAGTCGCAGTCCATTTTTCGACCGGCACATCAAATACATGGAGGGCCTGACGCAGCTAAAGGGCCTGACGCAGCTAAAGGGCCTGACCCTCTGGGGCAGTGCGTGTAATACCCTCACCGATGCCAGCCTTGCCTCCATAGGCAAGCTCAAGAACCTTGAGGAGCTGCACTTTATCCGTGTCTCCCCGAGATTCACCGTTGCAGGGGTCGCCCACTTGAAGGACCTGAAGAACCTCAGGAAACTCGATTTTGCGAACATGTGGATTAGCCCCGAAGGTGAGCGTTATGGCGATGACTTGGCACGCCAACTGGCAGCAAACTTGCCCAATCTCGAATCCATCAAGGGGATCAGTTTTCTGTCGGCCGAAGGCATGAAAACGCTGACGACCTTCCGCAACCTCAAGTGTCTGCGCGTCACGCTGAAAGACCGCATACAGGGCTACTATGGTCCTACAGGTGTGTCCCACCTGGCCGGCCTCGGCTCTCTGGAAGAACTCCATATTTCCAGCGGTGATGCATTGTCCGATGCAGACCTTGCCTGCCTGGAGCCATTGGGCCGTCTGAAAAAACTGCTTGTCGTGAGCAAGCATTTGACCGACCGAAGCCTGGCGTCAATCAGCAAGTTGAAACAGTTAGAAAGCCTGACCGTATTTAGCTCGGTAACCCGCAGTGCACTGAACCAATTGAACGGTTTGTCGAGACTCCACCACCTGCAAGTGGTCGCACGACCACGAAGGAATGCTGCTAAAACAGACCCGGCCGACGAGCTGATGCTGGACCTGTCGGGACTAAAAAAGATGAAGGACATGAATCTGTCCGGGCTACCATTGCAGGACAGCGACCTTGCGTTTCTGGAACACCTGCCCTTGCTTGAGAATTTGTCGATTCAACCGATTCAACCGGGTTCCCCCCTGACTGGAGCGTTCTTACGTCACCTCAGGGAACTGCCTGAACTGAACCGTCTGTATGTCAGCGGACTTTCGGGCTGTACGGGCGAGGACCTGGCGCATCTAAACGGCTTGCCGAAACTCAGAAGTTTGACCCTGATAGGCGACATAACAAATACCGCCCTGGCATCTCTGACGGGCCCTTTGTCTCTGGAGTCGCTCCGCGTTGAAACCGACGAACCCGTCCGGAAGCAGACGGTGACCGATCTGGCAAAAAGTCACCCTGTGATCGAGTATATTCACATAAATGAACTGCCGAAAGTGCAGACTCGACCTGTCAGCACCCCAAAACGCACCAGAGTCAGTCGACCTCGTACTAATCAGCGAGCCCCAGCGAACCGCCGTCGTCGCAGATAGCGCTCCGGCCCGCGACCGCGTGGATTACATTGGTCTTTCTGGTATTATGTCACTGGACAAAGCCCGTCTGGAACTGCGGGATGTATTGAACCTTCGTCAGCGGGCTACATTAGTATTGATGGGATGGCTTGACTGATTCTCCAGTGCAGCTCAGCAGATTCTAAAGATGCCGTTTCGATGGCGGATACGGCGAAATGCGTTGTTCGGCGTCCATAGTTCTGACAATACGCTCAAGGTAATAAGGCAAATCAAGGCCGAGCTTTTGGGGTCGGCCATTTTATGCGCCCGTCCACAAACGCACTTATCACTATAAGGCAAAATTATACAAAAATCACATTTCCTAAAAACGAGTTGACCCCGTTAGAGACTCTCGCGCCCTTAAAAGCACAAACGAAGCACTTTTCAACACGACAGAGGAAAAAGTCTCTAACGGGGTTGACGCCAGACGGCTCGGCAGTTACAATCTTTTGGTTTTTTTGTGATAGATTAAGAAGAGTTCGATATGACAATGAGCAAAGGACAGATCGAGGCTAACATTAGTGAAGCCCTGATCAAGTTTGAGAAAGAATATATGGGGCGAGGCCCCGAGGAGACTAAGACTTATATCATTGATGATATAATAGTAATTCGGCTTAAACGTGTTCTAACTCCTGCAGAGCAGCAGCTTGCCGGAACGAGTGATGAGACCACAGGGCGGACCCTAATCAAGCGGGTTAGGACTGAACTGCTCGAAAAGGCCCGTCCACTTTTGGAGCAGATAATAATAGATCTCACTGGAGAACGGGTAAAAAGTCTTCACACAGACATTAGCACCATTACTGGGGAGCGCGTTATTATCTTAACTCTGGAGAGCCCGGTCGTATTTGCTGATTGATAATAGAAGTTAAATCACATAAAAATTCTCTTGACAACCTTAAACTTTTATAAGAAAATTTTTCTAAAATACGAAAAGGCAGATTGACAGGGGGTAGCTTTGGGCTGCCTGCTGGAGAATAGGCTGGCAAACAGCAATTATCTGCGAGACTGTTGCCGGTTTTCTTTTTGCCTGAAAAACTGTTGAAGTACGTTGTTCGCGGTCCTTCTATGGATGGCGGAACAAGATACAGGCCAGCAGCCACATGGTTGGGTGCTGGCTTTTTTATTGGTCGAGACTGGCGGTACTGCTGAGAAGGTACACGGGACAAAAGTATGGATCGGATTATTAGAGACTTTATGCGCAGAGGCGTGGTTACGTGCGGAGTCGATGCAAATGCGGCCGAAGTTGCAAGAATAATGCTCGACAATGATGTTTCGGCTCTTGTCGTGATAGATGAACGTTTGAACGCTTGCGGAGTCATCTCAAAGACGGATTTGATTGGGTATTACGGAAAGGACCTGTCACTGATTACTGCCGAAGACATCATGACCTCTGAGATACTGACTGTTTCACCGGACACCTTGGTCCACGAAGCCGTTCAACTGATGTTGGAGCGTCGGGTTCACCAGTTAGTAATTGTTACGAAAGGCGGCGCTCATCGCCGGCCTGTGGCCATATTCACAACTGGAGATGCAGTTGCCTTGATGGCGGGGAAGTTGGGCCCACAATCTGAGGCCCAGATACGTTGTAGCGAGTGTCTTCGTAGGCTTCTGACCATTGGCCCGGGCGACGATACTTAGAATTTGAAGAGATAAGGGAAAAATTTCAAGAGTTGATTGCTAAAGCTGTGGATACAGTTACCAAATACCGAATGCGCATAGGCATAGGGCGAAAGTTGATGTCGATTAGTATCCACTCGCGCTGTGCTACAGGTGGTCTTCGGGATATTGTTATCTCAGCAGAAAACGAGTTGACATAAAATGGCTTTCTCATTACAATTTCTCGGCTTTATAAACCCGATTAAAGATTAAGGAGGTAATGTTTACAAATGCATAACGTAAACGAATTACTAAAAGAAAAGCTGACAACTGAAAACTACAACAGACTTATCGCCCTGGACAATCCGAAGATGCACGAGTTTGTCGCCGATGCGATTGAGCTTACAGGATCCGCCTCGGTCTTTGTCTGTACCGATTCTGAAGAGGATAGAGCTTATATTCGCAAGCTGGCAATAAAAAATGGTGAGGAGATACCGCTGAACACTCCCGGCCATACCTGCCACTTTGACGGATACCACGACCAGGCCCGCGATAAAGCAAGAACAAAATATTTATTGCCGCCCGGCTCCGACCTCGGCGCAAGTCTCAATTCCATTGAAAAGAAAGCCGGCGTTGAAGAAGTCCGCTCTTTTCTGAAAGACTCAATGGTTGGCCGAGAAATGTTAGTCTGCTTTTTCTGCCTGGGCCCAATCGATTCGGATTTCTCTATCCCCTGCATTCAGATAACGGATTCGCCCTACGTTGCCCACAGCGAAACCATTCTCTATCGACCCGGCTACGAGCAGTTTAAGAAATTCGGCTCGTCCCCCAAATTTTTCAGATTCATCCACTCCGAAGGCGAGCTTGAAAACGCTGTGAGCAAAAATATTGATAAACGCCGGGTTTATATCGACCTCGAAGAAAACCTTGTCTATAGCGTCAATACCCAATACGGCGGCAACACCATAGGCCTGAAGAAACTGTCCCTGCGATTGGCCATCAACAGGGCCTCCAAAGAAGGATGGCTCGCTGAGCATATGTTTGTCCTCGGCGCCCACGGGCCGGGCGGCAGGGTAACTTACTTTGCCGGCGCATTTCCGTCGGCCTGTGGAAAAACCTCGACCTCGATGCTGCCCGGACAAACTATTATCGGTGATGACATCGCCTACTTACGCAAAAAGGACGGCCGAATATACTGCGTGAACGTTGAAAAAGGCATTTTCGGTATCATTCGCGAAGTCAACCCAAAAAACGACCCCATTATTTACGAGGCCCTGACGAGCCCCTATGAAGTTATCTTCTCCAACATCCTGATTGACAATGCAAAGAAACCTCACTGGCTCGGTATGTCCGCCGAAGGCGTCGAACTGCCGACGGAAGGAACCAACCACTCAGGTAAATGGCATAAAGGCAAAACCGATTCCGACGGCAATGAAATTAGCCCCTCGCACAAAAACGCCCGCTATTGCTTAAACATCCCGGACCTGAGCAACCGCGACCCGCTGCTCGACGACCCAAACGGCGTGCCGGTTGGAGGTGTTATTTACGGCGGACGTGACAGCGACATCCTGGTCCCAGTTGAACAGGCCTTCAACTGGGCGGAGGGCATTATCATCAAAGGTGCCTGCCTCGAATCCGAAACCACCTCTGCAACGTTAGGCAAAGAAGGCGTCAGGACATTCAATCTGATGTCAAATCTCGATTTCCTCTCAATACCGCTTGGCCGATACATTCAGAACAATCTGGATTTCGCCGGGGGTATTGAGAATCCGCCGTTGATTTTCTCGGTCAATTACTTCCTCAAGGACAAAGACGGCAAATACCTAAACGGTATGGCTGATAAGCTGGTCTGGATTCTGTGGGCTGAACTTCGGGTGAACGGCGACGTTGAGACAATTGAAACGCCAACCGGCCTGATACCTAAACATGAGGACCTGGAAAAACTATTCAAAGAAAATCTCGATGCGCAATATACCCAGGCCGACTACGTGGAGCAGTTTACGTTCCGCATACCGGAAAACCTTGCAAAGCTCGACCGCGTCGAGAAAATATACAAAGAAAAGGTTTCCGATACGCCGCAAATTGTTTTCGATACATTTGCCGAGGTTCGCAAACGTCTCAACGCAGCCGGCGACAAACACGGCGATTACATCTCGCCATTTGATTTGATGGTTCAGTAGGCAACGCCCCGCTGCCCCCACCGTTTTGCTTCGCAAACGAAGCAGTGGGGGCAAAAGGGCTAAACCGCAGATTTAGAAGGGAGGAATGATATGAAAATGCGTTTAAATCGAGTCCGCCCTGGGCGGATTAAATTATTGCTTCTGGTATTTTTGGCACTGCTTGCCGCCACGACAACAGCAGAAGGAGAATCTAATTCCCCCCGCTGGGGGATTTTCGAGCTGGCGTTAAAGGGGCCTGAAGGCGGTAATCCATTTATTGATGTAAAATTGAGTGCTGAGTTTAAGCAGCGCAGCCGACTTTTTAAACCGGAAGGGTTCTACGACGGCAATGGTGTCTATCGCATCCGTTTTATGCCGGACGCACTGGGCAAGTGGACCTATGTAACAAAAAGTAACCGCAGAGAGCTTAACGCCAAAACGGGTAAATTCACCTGCGTAGAACCATCGCCGGGCAATCACGGCCCTGTTCGCGTGCACAAGACCTGGCATTTTGCCTACGCCGACGGTACTCCCTATTTTCAAATCGGCACAACCTGCTATGCCTGGGCACATCAGGGAAATGCGATGGAGGAACAAACGCTGGCCACGCTCAAAGATGCACCGTTTAATAAGATGCGAATGTGCGTCTTCCCCAAAAGCTATTCTTACAACAAGAACGAGCCTGAATTCTATCCGTTTGAGGGAAAACCATTAAAAGACTGGGACTATAGCCGTTTCAATCCCAAATTCTTTCAGCATTTTGAAAAACGCGTCGCCGATTTGCGCGATTTGGGAATCGAGGCCGACCTTATTCTTTTTCACCCATACGACCGCTGGGGCTTCGCTAATATGGACTCCGAGACCGACGACCGTTATCTGCGTTATATCGTCGCCCGGCTGGCAGCCTATCGCAATGTGTGGTGGTCCTTCGCAAACGAGTATGATTTAATGAAGTCAAAGACTATGGCAGACTGGGACCGCTTCTTCCAAATCGTCCAAAAGTACGACCCATACCAGCGCCTTCGCGGCATCCATAACTGCCGCGGCTTCTACGACCACAACAAGCCCTGGGTTGCCCACGCCAGCATCCAAAGTTCGGACCTTGCCAGAGGCATAGAATGGCGAAACAAATACAAAAAACCGATTGTATTTGATGAATGCAAATACGAAGGGAACATTCCGCAGGGCTGGGGCAAAATTACCGCCCAGGAATTGACTCACAGATTCTGGCTGGGAACCGTCGGCGGCTGTTACGTCGGACACGGCGAAACTTACAAACACCCCAAAGATATTCTCTGGTGGTCAAAAGGCGGCGTGCTGCATGGGCAAAGCCCGGCCAGGATTGCTTTCCTGAAAAAGATAATGGAGCCGACGCCGTTTGCCGAAATGGAACCTCGTGAACTTTCCTCCGGCCAATATCTGCTTTCAAAAGCCGGCGAGCTTTATTTCATATACTTTACCACGCCGACAGCGATAACCTTAGAGCTTCCGGGCCCAGGGGCGTACAAGGTTGACGGTATCGACACGTGGAATATGACCGTCACGCCAATGGGAAATGCTGCCCCCGGCCAATTCAGCTTTACTCCGCCGAAGGCCAGCTACCTCCTGCGTTTATCCGTTTATGCCCCCGGCGAGAAAATGCGACCCGACGTAAGGGCATCTGCCAATCCAACAGAAGGTACAGCTCCCCTTAAAGTGAAATTCTCGCTCGCACCTGCGGTTACGCGAGTGCAGGCGACACCGACCAAACTTCGGCCTCGGTGGGAATTCGGAGATGGAACATCTTCGTCCGAGCCAAACCCGGTGCACGTTTACAAAGAGCCGGGTCTCTATACAGCAATGCTGACCGTTACTGACGACAACGGACTCTCTGCCAGTACGGCTTTACTTATCGCTGCGGACCGGGCGACTGACTCGCCTATCGTGCGGGTCGGCTTCAAAGATGGTGATAGTCCCCGCACAAAACTTCATGGCAAAATTAGCCGGGCAAAAGACGGATTCTATAATTTCGGGGATGGCGAGCCTTGGAAGTGGATTTCCGTCGGGGACAAACCTATCGAGGCACTGGAAGGATTGCGGTCTCTTACCATTTTGGGCTGGGCAAACCCTTCCAACTTAAAGACCGGAAGCGGCGGAAATCGCATCGCGTTCAATCTGAACTATAACCGCTCAGGTTTTGATGTGGTTTGCCTTCAGGACGGTCGGCTACGACTCGCTGTAAACGAATGGCCTGACCGCGTCAGCAACGACAGCTCACCAAAGAAACTTCGCATCGGTCGGTGGACTTTCTTTGCCGTAACCTACGACGGAACCAGGGCAAAGGACAATGTCCATTGGTACTTCGGCAATGCCGATACCCCCGCCAAGCTTGACAGAACAACCAGTTATAGCCGCGGCGCTACGGGTAAGGGAAGCGGCACACTTACCGTCGGTAACTATAATGAAAGCATACAGCAACACGGCAAGGACCGCCAATTCCGGGGGCGATTGGGTGGTATAAAGATTTTCGGCAGCCGAATCGGACCTCGCGGTGCTTTGTCATTAGGCGATATTCACAAACACCAACGCCAGGAAACTCCCAGGTTCTGAATTTTGAATCTCAATTTTTCCGGAAAGGAAACTTTAGATGAAAAAGAAAACCATTCGCACCGGCATTATCGGCGCCGGTTTCGCAGCGACGTTTCATTTTGAATGCCTGAAAAAAGTCCACGACACTAACGTTGAGGTCGAAGGCGTATTTGCAATTGACACCAAGCAGGCAAAATCGTATGCGAACAAGCGAGGCATTCGTGCTTATGACAGCCTGGAAGAGCTCATCGATAAAGCCGATGTCATCCACGTCTGCACTCCGCCGGTGTCTCATGAACCCATTGCGGTAGCAGCCCTTGAGCGGGACAAGTTCGCCATCGTGGAAAAACCCCTTACCGGCTACTTCGGTGACGGCTCGGAGGATTTCAACGGCGATACCTTCCCTAAGCAGGATGCACTTGACCACTCCATTGCGAGCATCGAGCGGATGCTCGAAGCAGAATCCAAAAGCAAAGGGCGGATACTGTACGCCGAGAACTGGGTTTATGCGCCTTCGATTCAAAAGGAGCGGGAGATTATCGAGAAGACCGGTGCCCAGATTCTCTGGCTCCACGGCGAAGAAGCACACTCCGGCTCGCACGCCGTGACGTATGCCTATTGGAAATTCTCCGGCGGCGGTGTAATGATAGGCAAGGGCTGTCACCCGTTGACGGCGGCGCTTTATCTAAAACGCGTGGAAGGAAATGCTCGCAACGGCAAACCTATTCGACCGAAATCGGTCTCGGCACGGACGCATGCGATTACACGGCTGGAGAATTTCGAGGACAAGGGGCATATCCGCGCAGACTACCACGACATCGACGACTTCTCTTTGATGCACGTGGTCTTTGAAGACGGCACTATCGCCGACATCTTCGCCTCTGATATTGTTTTAGGCGGCATCCACAACTGGCTGGAAGTCGCAGCGAACAACCACCGGACTATCTGCAATATCAATCCGAACACAGCGATGAAAACTTACAACCCGGTGGATGCATATTTCGAGGATATATATGTAGTGGAAAAGACCGGCACAAAACAAGGCTGGTCGAATCCATCGCCCGATGAGGACTGGTTCACAGGTTACCCGCAGGAAACCGAGGCCTTCTATAGGACCATCGCATACGGCGACCCGCTGGAAAGCAGCAGTAACTTAGCTGCCGACTGCATCTCGACTATCTACAGTGCATACGTCTCGGCTGAAAAAACAGGGACCGAAGTCCCCATTAAAACGTTTTAAATTTGATACTGAATACCCGATGCTCATCGAGCATCAAGTATCGAGCATCGAGTATCGAGCATCGAGTATCGAGCATCGAGTATCGAGTATCCGGCATCGAGCATAAGGAGTAACTATGGAGTTCCTCGGTTTACACTACGCGATTTGGATTGTGCTCGTATTATACTTTGTTGGAATGCTCTTGATGGGCTGGTGGAGCAAGCGGGGCATTCACAACCAGGAAGGTTATCTGTTAGGCAATCGCCGGTTCGGCTGGCCTATGATGGTGATGCACGCCTTCGGGGCCGGCACCCATCCCGGCAACGTGGCGGGCGTAATGAGCCAGGGTGTTGTAAGCGGAGCTTCTGGTATCTGGGTCTCATGGATGTGGCTGTTCGGGACGCCCTTCTACTGGATTATCGCGCCGATAATTCGGCGGATGCGGTGCCTGACGATGGCCGACTTCTTCCGGGAGCGTTTCGGCAGCTCGGCCAGTGTGCTGTATATCATTGTCGCGGCGGTGGGGATGATTGTCTTTCTGGCCGGCGTGATGCTCGCTACAACCCGCACCGTACAGGGTGTCATGGGCAAGGCGCTGATGGCCGAAAGCGATCTTTGGTTCTTCGGCATCCTGCTTGTCACCACGGCGGTATTCATAATCTACAGCTACTGGGGCGGTATAATCGCAGCAATCCGTACCGATATGATTCAGGGCTTAATGATAATAGCTCTATCGTTCATTGCCATTCCCGTTGCACTTGGCCGGGTGGACGGCCTGGCCGGAATGCGAGCGACATTAGGGACACAAGGCGGCAATTACCTGAGCTTGTTTGACCCCAAAGAATTTAGTTTGCTGACGGTGCTTTTACTGTCTATCAACGCTCCGCTGACGGCGCTGGCATTTCCGCACCTGATGAGCGTTTGTGCGGCAGGGCGGACCGAATGGGAGGGACGGGTCGGCTTTACCTACGGCAACATCCTCAAACGTATCTGCACGATAGGCTGGTGTGTGCTTGGCTTATGCTGGCTGGCGTACCTGCTCAACGAAGGTTTGGCAATCCATAAAGATGCCGCCTTTGGTGATTCGATTCGCGGGTTACTAAGGCCCGAGCTTCAGGGTGTGATGCTGGCCTGCGTGATGGCGGCGGCAATGTCCTCCGGAGACGCCGTGCAGGTTACGGTTGCAGGGCTCTTTTCCCAAAACATCTATCGCGTTTACTTTAATCCCAAGGCCGACGAAAAGCAGTTGGTGCGCGCAACCCGTATCGTAGGTGTTGTCATCGCCTTTTTGGCACTTGGGGCAGCGATTCTGATGCGGAGCAACCTCGTCAAAGCAATCCTCGATTATTTCAATATCCTGAGTCTCGTGGGTATTTCCACAGCGATGGGTATTCTCTGGCGGCGGATGAACACAACGGGGATGTTTTCCAGCACGATTCTGGCTTCGGGCACGTTCCTGGTCAGCCGTTATGTTCTCGACTGTAGCCGGGACGTTACAATTGGCGTGCCGATCGTGGTTGGCGTACTTGCCGGTGTAATAGGCAGCCTTGTAACAAAGCCGCCGAGGCGTGAGACGATAGAGAAGTTCTTCACGAAGATTTATGTCCCTATCGGCCGGGAGGAGAAACTCGAATTACCGCTGGATGAGGCCGTGCCTGCATCGAGGCGATGGCTCACCGCCGGTGGGCTTTTCCTCGTCAAGCCGTCACGCCAGTCCTGGGTGGGCTTTGTGGTTACATTAGGAATCTGCCTGGCCTGTATCCTGGTGATGTTAGCAATACTTAAATAAAGAGAAAGAGCAGAAGTATGACAGCTAAGATTGGACTTGTGGGTCTTGGCCTTGTCGGTACGGCGATGGCAGAGCGTCTGCTTGCCGAGCAGTTCGAAGTCGTCGGCTTCGATATCGATTCAACAAAGTGTGAGCACCTTGAACAGTTGGGCGGAAAAGCTCTGGGCAGTCCGGCGAAGGTTGCCGAGCAGGTCGAGCGCGTTGTCCTTTCGCTGCCGGATACGGATGTTGTCCTGCAGATTGTCGAAGGCCCGGGCGGGATTCTGGAGGCCAAGACGCTTCCGAGATATATCATTGATACGACGACCGGCGAGCCTGAAGAAACGGCGGCGCTGGCACAACGCCTCGCCAAGCGAGGCATCTATTTCCTGGACGCCCCTTTTTCCGGCTCCAGCCGGCAGCTAAGGGACCGAGACGTGGTTTTTATGGTTGCCGGTGACATGGCCGCGTTCGAGAAGTGCATGGATATTTTTCGAGTCGCTGCCAAGAAGATATTTTACTTAGGCCCGTCCGGCAACGGCTCCAGAGCAAAACTCGCCAGCAATCTGGTCCTCGGACTGAACCGCCTGGCATTAGCCGAAGGACTTGTTTTTGCGAGCAAATTAGGCCTCGACACGCAGGCCTTTCTTGAGCTGCTCAAAGTTACACCCGCCTATTCGGCCGCTATGGACGTCAAGGGCAAAAAGATGTTAGACGGCGATTTCACCACCCAGGCAAGACTTCGACAGCACCACAAGGACGTTTCGATTATCCTCAAATACGCAGAAAAGGCCGGCCAGGAACTGCCGCTGTCGAGGGTGCACCTGGATGTCCTGGAAAAGGCCATTGAAGCAGGCGACGGGGATTTGGACAACTCAGCAGTTATTCGGGAGATTGAACGCAGAATAAAACCGTAAATCAATTAGGAAAGGAATCAACGCGCGTGCAGTTCTGTCCTTCGGTATATGAACACGCTGCCGGATTGATTGGCAAAGACCCCTGGGAAGTATCGCGAAACTTTCGGCTGTTATCAAAAGCTCACATTGAAGCGTTTCGCCTCTACAATCACCGCCCTGTCGTGGTTGGCATAGACATTTATAACCTGGAAGCCGAGGCGTACGGTGCAACCGTTGAGAGGCCTGCCGGCACCGGTGTTCCTGCCATTCTTAGGCATCCCTATTCCACTGCAAAAGAGCTAATGACTCTGGAGCCGTTTAATCCCAAAACTGACGGTCGCATTCCAATGGTTATAGAAGCTGCCAGGCGCGTTGCCGATGAATGTCCCCAGGCGGATGTTAGAATACCTTTGTGTGGTCCTTTCTCACTGGCAACAAATCTAATGGGATTTGAGAACCTGTTGTGCGAGATTATGACCGGCCCCGACCTGGTTGCCCGGACTCTAAGCCATCTTGTGGCCGGGCAGGTCGAGTTTTGCAAAGAAGTCGTTCGCCGAGGGTTTCCCGATAAAATCGGGATTGCCTTTTTTGAATCGGCAGCGGTACCACCGCTGCTGTCTCCGGATAACTTCAGGGACATCGAGCTTGGTGCTCTCAAAATGATTATGGAAGAGACATCAGCAATCGTCGGCCATCCCGTTCCTTGCATTATCGGTGGTGACACCGCCCCAATTCTTGACTCAATTCTGGAAACGGGGACCGGATATGTCTGTTGCCCGGCTGGAACAGACCAGAAAATGTTTATGGACAAAATGCGAGCGCATCCTGACGTGACGGTCAGAATCAATATGGACCCGGGACCAATGACAGCAAAAAATTTTGGTGATGTCGAAAAGGAAGTTGACAGGGTATTGGAACTGGCCAACAATAGAGAAAAGGTTTGTATTGGTACGGGATGCTTGCCGTTTGAAACTGACCCGGAAGCAGTCTTAAAAACAAAAGAATACATTCTGTCTAAAACGTTCAATACAGGAGAGTAAAAACATGTCGCCAAACGAAACGGAACAAAGCCCCCTAACCCCTCCGCCAGGTCAGAAGCAACAAGTGATGCACATGAATCCGCGCATCGAAAAAGACCGTCAGCTTATATTGGATGCGCAAAAGAAAGGTAGAGGCGCTGTTTTCAAGGCTTATGTTAAGCTATCTGGTCCCGGTTGGCTTCAGAGCGGTATCACCTTAGGCGGCGGCTCGCTGTCTTCGAGTTTGTATCTTGGCGTTTTGGTCGGCTTTAGCTTTATGTGGCTTCAGCCACTGGCGATGATTTTAGGTATTATTATGATGGGCGCCATCGCATATGTAACACTCTCGGCCGGAGAGCGTCCGCTGCGCGCGATTAACAACCATGTTAGCCCGGTATTAGGCTGGGGCTGGCTGATTGCCTCGATGATGGCAAATCTCGTATGGTCGCTTCCTCAGTTTGCCCTGGGGACCGCGGCTTTGCGCCAGAACATCCTACCCGGAATTCTCGGAACGGAAGCCATGGCGGAAATACCCAGCAAAATGATCGCCGGTGCAATCTTTCTCGCAATCTGTCTCACCTTCACTATGACCTACGGTGCCGGCGGCAAGGGTACGAAGATATTCGAGATTCTGATTAAGACAATCGTCAGCATGATTGTGCTGTGCTTCCTTGGCGTCGTCATCAAGCTCAGCATCGAAGGAAAGATTCGCTGGGGCGAAATTCTCAGCGGCCTGATTCCTGACCTGAGCCTGTTCGTCAAGCCGACGGATTATATAATGCCTCACATAGAAAAAGTTTCCGGACAGTTCCAGTCTTTCTGGACGAATATGATTGTAGGCCAGCAGCGTGACGTGATGATAAGCGCCGCGGCAACAGCGGTTGGTATTAATATGACATTCCTGCTGCCCTATTCGATGCTGCGAAAGGGCTGGGACAAATATTTCCGCGGTTTGGCGATTTTCGACCTTTCAACCGGCCTGTTCATCCCGTTTATTATCGCAACAGGATGTGTTGTGATCGCTTCAAGCAGTCAGTTTCATGGCCGGCCGGCGGAGGGCCTCGTCGCAGACGAGCCGGGCGGTCAGATAACTGCTGAACCCGCCGGAAACCTCGTAGGTCCCTATCAAAGACTTCTCGCAAGCAGACTCAAACACGAAATAGCCGCTGAGGAATTCGCTAAGCTCACTCCGGAACAGGTGGAGCAGAAGTCACAGGCTCTGCCCTGGGCAGACAAAAGAATGGCCGCTATCCTCGTCAAGCGTGACGCCTTTAATTTAGCCGATACCCTGGCGCCGCTGACAGGTCCGGTAATTGCTCAATATGTTTTTGGCTTGGGTGTCATGGGTATGGCGATGAGCGCCGCGACAATGCTTATGACTATTAACGGGCTTTGTTTCTGCGAGCTATTGGGCAGACCACCGAGGGGCTGGACCCAGAGAATCGGTAGTCTGATGGTCTCGGTTGGAGCGCTTGGACCGTTCTTCTGGAAAGACGCCATGCCATGGCTGGCCGTGCCAACATCGGTCTTCGCGATGGTCCTGCTACCCATAGCATACTTTGCATTCTTCCTGCTCATGAACCAGAAGAGTTTCCTTGGCGAGAATATGCCTATCGGGGTCAAACGCATCCTCTGGAATGTCCTTATGGCACTGGCAGCCGGTGCCGCATCATTCGGAAGCGTCTGGAGCCTCTGGTCGAAGCTGCAGTGGAAAGGAATCGGACTGCTCGTCGGCTTTATCGTTCTCTGTATCGTCGTGCATTTCGTCCGTAGGAAGCCTAAGACAACATGAGGCCCGAGCAATGGGACAAGCTGCTCGCTGTAATAAACGGCGAATTGGTTGAGCCGGTGCCGGTTGGGTTTATTATCGATAGTCCCTGGCTTCCGGGCTGGGCCGGGATTTCTACGCTCGATTATTTTTCCAGTGAACAGATGTGGTTCGAGGCCAATCTCAAGGCCGTCAGACAGTTCCCGGACATTATGTTTTTGCCGGGATTCTGGGCCGAGTTTGGCATGTGCACCGAGCCGTCCGCTTTCGGCGCAAAATGTTCCTGGCCGCACCGAAAGGTGTCCTGCGGAGAAAACGAACTG